>Ga0208226_1000017_pt1 | contig 67320 bp, 56 predicted proteins | sample LakMenE18May11ns_FD_150713 | JGI IMG/M metagenome (GOLD analysis project Ga0208226, IMG submission 150713) | Freshwater microbial communities from Lake Mendota, WI - 18MAY2011 deep hole epilimnion ns (SPAdes) | ecosystem: Environmental > Aquatic > Freshwater > Lake > Epilimnion/Euphotic zone ... | reverse complement strand
AGTATTTTAAAGGGGTAATGATTTTACCTCTTACAAAATCAAGGGCGTCCGCTGGTTTTAACTTGCTATCGCCTCCTTCTTCTGCACGAATTGTAATGGCGTATTTGCCAATCTTAGCACCATCATTGATTTGAAAAGAGGTGAGTTTGTATTTCCCGTCTTTGTCGGAACTGCCTGTTGCAACCCGTCCAGTTGTGTCTTCTGGGATAAAATTAACTGCGGCATCAGCAAGGGGTTTTCCTTTGAAAAAGATTGTTCCTGAAACAGGAGCCAAACCTCGGTCATCGCTAGAGCATCCAAGATGAATAATAGAGATTAAAAGCAAAATCCAGTACCTGGTTTTTGCTGAAGTATTGGAATTCTGGAGAATATACATAACGAATGCTTTTCTAGGAAGATTTTGAGAAGTTTTCTTTATCTGGATGACGAGAATCTTAGAAGAAATTTAATCATTGTTGACCTCACCACCATCACGACTTCCAAGCGCATTGTATGATTTTTGATTTATGCCATCGACTATGGTTCTAACAGAGCCATCTCCTAAGCAAACACCAATAACTCCGGTATGATAACTGTTAAATCCCCAAGCTTGCCAGCCCGGATCTCCGCAAGAAGCAGGTTTGCAAGGGGTGTTGTTGGCTTGAGTGCTGTTGATGTTAAGGCCCAATTGCATGCAAGGTCGAATAAAATTAGGGGGCAAAGAAGTTCCGCCTACGGATTGGCCTTGGTACCAAGAAGATCTATTGTGAGCGGCATTCGAAACAGTGTGACCAATCATGATAGTGTTTGAAAAACCATCTGGAACATCAGCAATTCGGATCGTATTTGCAGTTTTTGAAGTACTTCCAGAGGGAACATTGCAATTTGGTACTCCCGTGTTGCCCCTGCCCGCAAAAAAACCTCGCCCCCCACTTACATCACCAGAGTTTCCTTTACCACTGCTTCCAAGATAGTTGGTGGTTTTAGGTCCCGCAATTGGGTCTCCACCGTTGTTGTATAGTGCCCACGACCCCCTTGCGCTGTATTTGTCGCAACCATCGTCCGATGCTGCATTGTAAGGCTTTCCCGCACTTGCAGTATACCCATCGCCAAAAGATCCTACGTAACTGGAATGCTGAGCGTAATAAGTGTTATTTGGAAGGTCGGGGCCATCACCCGGCTGAACTTCAGCCGGGGCTATTGTGCAACTCCAACCGCTTGCATTTCCAATAACGCCCACCCCGCCGTTATAATCGCCATAGGTATTGTTGGAAGCTGGTTTAGCGTCAGAGGGGCAGTTAAGTTGTTGCAAAACAGCCATGCGCAATGGCTTAACCCTGGCAGTTCCATAACTATAGTTAAAATCGGGAAGTTTACCTAAAGCCTCTTGTTCAAGATAAGGGAGTAGTTTTGGGATCCATCCCCAGCAGGCGAGCCCTGTCCACGAACCATCAGATGGAAACTGGGTTTGGGGAAAACAATTGTAAGTGCCGGCATAATTTTGCATTGCTAGGCCAAGTTGTTTTAGGTTGTTGCTGCATTTAGCACGAGCAGCGGCTTCTCTAACTTTTTGAACTGCAGGAAGCAGTAAACCAATAAGAATTGCAATGATGGCAATAACTACTAATAATTCAATTAAAGTGAAAGCTTTTCGCAATGGATTGTTTTTCATGGGAGAGATCTTTTTAAGGAGTTAATCAGTCAGTGCGAAGTCTATAACATTGTTTTTCTTAGCAACATCTGCTGTTAATCCGGAGGTTTCTGGCCTGGCATATTTAAAAGGCGTGAGCATTTTTCCTCGAACATTAGTGATATCATCTGCAGCCTTAGGGGGGCCATCGGGAATTTCGTAGGCACGGATAGTAACGGTATGTTTACCGATTTTTGCACCATCATTGATTTGAAATGAAGTCAGTCGATATTTGCCATCTTTGTCGGTGCTGCCTACGCCAACTCTGATATTATCTTCGTCGGGAGTAAAAATTACCCCAGCATTGGGAAGAGGTTTCCCATTAAATAAAACAGTTCCTGAAACGGGCGCTAAACCCCTATCATCGCCAGAACAGCCTGCTATAGTCATTAAAATAAGAAACAATACTGAACGCAACATCTGTACTCTCGGCAGGTGTGTGAAGTTGAACAACAAAGCAGTAAGTTGTTTTTAAGCTTTATTTGTGATTTAGTCAATAAAAATTGTTTTTATGGCTTAACTCACGTAGTTGTAAATCTGAGAAAAAATAAAGTTCATGTAAAGAGTTGGAGGTTTTGTTGCCGATAAGATAAGTTGGCCTTGTGTTCTGCTGTTTTTTCTTTTGTAAACAGAATGATTTGTGTTAGATTAATCTTTGTTGGATTAGGTTTAGGTGTTAATAATCGGTCCCGCCTTGAGACAAGCCTATATGTTGTATATTCTTGCGTTATTATTTGCAATTTATATGAGTTCCGCAAGTTTTGCTTGGGGCGCCGATGGTTTGACCATTGAACCTCCAGTAATTGAGTTAAAAGGCCCAGGCGAACAAGTACAAATCAGGGTTTTAAACGCCAAGGGTGAAGATGTAACTGCCGCTTGTGTTTTTAAGTCACACGATGGCAACACCGTTCGGGTTTCTAATAAGGGGCAGGTGATATCCAACAAAGCTGGCCAAACGAAAATCGAAGTTGTCAATCAAAGTTCGGTTCAATTAGTTGCAGTTAAAATAGCTGAAGCAGATGCGGGTTCAAAAGTAACCTTTGAAAAAGATCTTCAGCCGATTTTGACGAGGTATGGTTGTAATGCTGGTTCATGCCACGGAAAGCAAAGAGGCCAAAATGGTTTTCAATTATCCCTTTTAGGGTTCGATAATGACTTTGATTTTTATGCGATTACTTCGGAATCACGCGGTCGGCGGATATTTCCAGCTTCGCCTAAAGACAGTCTACTTTTGAAAAAGGCATCTGGTCAGGTTCCGCATGGGGGTGGAAAAAAGCTTCCCGAAGATGGTAACGCTTATGCCCAAGTTCTGGAGTGGATTAAAAATGGCCAACCTAGATCCACACATGATGAACTTAAAGTTGTAAACATTGAAATAATTCCTTCTGAAGTTAAGATGCTTCCCCGAACTAAGGTTCAGACTCGAGTTTTAGCGCGCTACAGCGATGGCACCAGCAAAGATGTCACCCATCTAGCAGCTTTTCAATCAAGTGAAAGTGTTCTTGCGTCAATTGATGCCGAAGGGTTGATTCAATCCGGGCCACTTCCTGGTGAAGCAGCTATCATGGCTCGGTTTATGGAGAAGTTTAGCGTTTGTTTGGTTACTTTACCTTTGCCAGAAACTTTAAATGTAAATTTGCCTACGAGAATTGATTCTCAGCATTACATCGACCGATTGCTTTCGGATAAATTTGTAAAGCTGGGGCTTTCTCCTTCTGACTTAGCTGCGGATCACACTTATTTAAGAAGAGTATATCTTGATCTAATCGGAAGGTTGCCAACCCCTGAAGAGTCTCGATCATGGTTGGCAGAAACAGCCCCTGACAAAAAAGAAAAGCTGGCGCTACGTTTACTTTCACGACCAGAATATGCTGATTTTTGGGCTAACAAATGGGCTGATCTTTTAAGGCCAAATCCGTTTCATGTCGGCATGAAAGCGGTTTTTGTGCTTCATACATGGTTGCGCGATTGCTTTCGCAAAAACCTTCCTTATGACCAGTTTGCGAAACAAATTATTACAGCAGATGGTAGTACCTTTCGCGATGGTGCATCTGTGGTCATTCGAGATAAAAGGCAACCGGATGAACTTACCACCGTAATTAGTCGACTATTTTTAGGTATCAGGCTTGAATGTGCCAAATGCCATCACCATCCATTTGAAGTTTACGGGCAAGATGATTTTTATCATTTTGCGGCATTCTTTGGCAGGATTGGTAAGAAAGGGACGGGTATTTCAGCTCCGATTTCAGGTAGTGAAGAAATGTTTTTTCTTGCCAAAAAGGGTGATGTCAAGCATCTTCGAACAGGCGAGATAATGAAACCAGCGCCTCTAAAAGGCAAAGTAATGGAATTCACAGAAGACGAAGACCCAAGGCAAGCGCTTGCTGCATGGATTACCTCTGATGAGAACCCCCTGTTTGCCAAAGCTGCGGTCAATAGGATTTGGGCCGATTTAATGGGAAGAGGATTAGTCGATGCAGTTGATGATCTTAGAGCTACTAATCCTCCTTCTAATCCTGCTTTACTTGATGCTTTAGCGGATGATTTTCGCAAGCATCATTACGATGTTAAGCACCTTCTTTATACGATTGTTACTTCAAAAGCATATGCGCTTTCCAGTAAACCCAATGAGCGAAACCAAGGCGATACCCGTAATCATTCTAGGCATTACCGAATGCGTCCCCGGGCTGAAGTCTTATTGGATATGGTAAGCGATGTTACCGGAGTTGCAGAGAATTTTCCTGCTATGCCTGAAGGTTCAAGAGCTATGGAAATGTGGACTTTTCGGTCAGCTTCCGAGTTTTTAGATAGCTTTGGCAGGCCCGACCCTAATCAAGATCCTCCGTGTGAACGAAGTTCTGACTCTACAGTTGTGCAGGCTTTGCATCTTATGAATGCGAAAAATATTCAGGCTAAAATAGTTGCTGATAATGGAATTGCCTCGAAATTAGCATCTGGTTCGGGTAGTATTGAGCTGGCTATTGAAGATTTGTACCTGCGTTGTTATTGTAGGTTTCCCACCAATGCTGAACGCGATGGTGTGATTTCGCTTGCGAAAAGTAAAAACCAAGCCAGAAAACAAACCTTGGAAGATTTGCTTTGGGCTTTGATAAATTCTCCTGAGTTCGTTTTGGTCGACTAAAAAGGAATTTCTTATGAATACTTTTATCAAAAAGATGCCTTCAAGACGCGATGGCCTGATTCTTGGGTTAGGTGGTTTACTAGGTGGCGGCTTTTGTTCGGCTTTGCAAGCTCGTGAACTCGCAACCCGTAAAGTGCAAGCTAAAAGCGTTATCCTAGTTTGGTTGGATGGTGGCCCTACTCATTATGAAATGTTTGATCCTAAACCTGATGCACCAACTGAAATCCGCGGCTCTTTCAAGCCGATAAGCACTAAAATCCCAGGTATCCAATACTCTCAGCATCTTCCCCAGCTTGCTTCGATTGCAGATAAGCTTGCAATTGTTCGTTCTGTTCAGCATGATCAAGGTAACCACGGCGCAGGTAATCATTACATGATGACCGGGGCGCCACCCAGAATTCCGGTAGGATGTGGTGCTTTTGTTAGCTTTCACCCTAGCATGGGTTCTGTTGTTTCTTCAGAATTAGGTGCCCCTCCAGGATTGCCCCCTTATTTCTCTTTGCCTTCGATGACTCGATCAGGCGGCCCTAATTTCCTTGGAGCCCGACATGCCCCGTTTGTAGTCGATGGCAGCCCTAACAGTGCTAATTTTAGAGTTCGCGATGTAAGTCTTCCCAAAGAATTGGACGGTTCAAGAAAAGTAAACCGCGAAGAAATGCGCCAAGCTGTTGATAAATTTGTCCGATTTGCTGACAAGCAAGTTGGTGATCCTGCAACCGCAATGGACGATCATTACCGACAGGGGCTTGACCTCATGCGTTCTGCAGAAGCACAAGCTGCTTTTGATATTCAGCGCGAGCCAGACTCTGTGCGCGAAACCTATGGCAGAAATGATTTCGGCCAGCGAGCACTTCTTGCTCGTAGATTGGTTGAGGCTGGTGTTCCATTTATTGTTCTTAATGATGGTGGTTGGGATCATCACACCAATATTTTCCCTACTTTGGAAAAACGATTACCTAGTTTCGATGCTACTATTGCGGCATTGGTTAAAGATCTTGATCAACGGGGTATGCTTGAAACTACATTGGTTTTGGTTTTAGGTGAATTTGGTCGTACCCCACAAATTAACAAAGATGGTGGCCGCGATCATTGGTCGAATGCTATGTCTATTATGGTGGCGGGTGGCGGAACTCCAGGTGGTCAAGTTGTTGGTGCCACTGATAAACGTGGTTACGCGGCTTGCGAAAGAGTTCTTACTCCTGAGCATTTCTCTTCAACCATATATTCCAAATTGGGCATTGCGCCTGATAAAATTCTATATGCGCCTAATGGCAGGCCTTCACATATTGTTAGCAATCCTGAAATCATCAAGGAGCTTATGGGGTAATGCGTCATTGGCTTTACCTTATAATTGTTGTTTTAACATTACAAAACCCTTGCTGGGCTGTTGCTCCGGTTCTTACGTATGTTTTTCCTTCGGGCGGGCAGGTTGGTACTACGGTTCAGGCAAACCTGAATGGTACCTTTCCCGATTGGCCTCCGAAAATCGTGGTTTATTCTCCAGATATTAAAATTGAGTTCAAAGAGAAAAATAAAGCCTCAATTATAATTGATCCAAAAGCTTCTCCAGGCCCAAAAGTATTCAGATTATTTAATAAAGATGGCACTTCTGCTCCCAAGGCTTTTTGGGTTGGAACAATTCCTGAAATCGAAGAAGTCGAGCCTAATAACACTTATCTTAAACCACAATCAATTGGGCCTGGGCCCGTTTTAATTAACGGAAAGTTAGGGGTTGCGGGCGATACGGATTCGTTTGCGGTTGATGCTAAAAAAGGTCAAACGATCGTTGCTCATCTTTTAGGGAATCATGGCATTGAATCCCCCATGGATGCAGCAATGCAAATCTTATCGCCTGATGGGTTTATTCTAGCTGAGAATCATGATCGATTTGGCCTAGATCCGTTTATCGCATTTATCGCACCCAATGATGGAGCTTATCGCATTCGTGTTTTCGCATTTCCATCTACGCCAGATACCTCAATAAGATTTTCGGGTGCAGACACTTATATTTACCGTTTAACAATTACTACAGGACCTTACATTGATCATGCTTTTCCTTTATCTGTGCAAACAGGTAAGCCCCAGGTACTTAACCTAAAAGGGTGGAATCTATCTAAAGATTTTGCTGTATTAAACATGAATGTTTCTCTAGCCCTGACCGAAAGTAGAATATTTAAAACTGGGGCCGCTGGGAACTTGTCTGTTACATGCACTCCTTATCCTTCTTTGGTTTTCGCAAAAGATAAACAAATAATGTTTCTAGATTCACCTTCCATTATTAGTGGTTGTTTAGATGTTGAAAAATATCATTCTTTTGAACTTAGATTCAAAAAAGGTGATAAATATAAACTTAAAATTGATGCTCGTTCGATTGGTTCCAATCTTGACCCTCTTGTAGTTCAAAAAGATGCTTTAGGAAAAGAACTTAAACGAGTAGATGATGAGGGGGCTGCTAATCGGGATGCTTCTTTTGAAGTAACTTCCACAGGTGAGCCAACATTCCTGAAAATCACAGATTTACATAATCATAGTGGAGAAACTTATTACTATCGAATGAGTGTTATTCCGGTTGTTCCCGATTTTGAATTTTCCATTGATGGGGAAACTTTCGCTCCCAAAGATAATAAACCAGTTGAAGTGCCAATTAAGTTTACTAGAGTTGCTGGGCATTCTGCAGATATTGTTTTTAAAGCAATCGATTTGCCTAAGGGGTGGTCTGCCGAGGATCTTAAAGTAACATCTAAAACTGTTAGCCCGGTGAAGCTTTTGATTAAACCTGATGAAAAAGCTGAATCAGGTTTTTTTAAAATAACGGCTAAATCTGGCGATGCTTTGAAGATAGGTAATCGTTATTTGCCTCCTCTTGAATCTACTTTAACTGACTATTATCTACTGACGGAATTCAAGGAAAATAAAGAGATCAAAAAGAAAAAGTAGATTTCAACTTGTAATCACGAGGTATAAAATTGTTCCATAGAAATCTGATGTTTGTAGCGATTTTGTTTTTATCATTTACCTCAGTCTCTTATGGGCAAAAGAAAAACCTGATTTTGCCAGGCGAAACTTTCACTGTTTCTGAACGGCCCGCTTTTGTCTTGTTACCTGATCAGGCTAAACGAACAACTCCCCAACCTTGGATTATTTATGCCCCCACTTTGCCATCATATCCTGATCAGCATGAAAAGTGGATGCACGAGCAGTTTCTTAATGCGGGCGTTGCAGTTGCTGGAATAGATGTTGGCGAAGGGTATGGCGGGCCCAAAAGTAATCAGCTTTTTACAGCCTTGTATAACGAACTTGTACAGAAAAAGGGATATTCACCTAAGCCTTGTCTTTTCGGGAGGAGCAGAGGTGGACTGTGGGTTTCAAGTTGGGCGATTGAAAATCCAACTAAGGTTTCCGGAATTATCGGGATTTATCCAGTTTTTGATTTTCGCACATACCCAGGTATTGATAAAACTGCTCCGGCTTATGGTTTAAGTAAAAGTGAATTGGAAAGTAAACTGAGTGAATTAAATCCGATTTCTAGAATTAGTGTGTTGGCAAAAGCTAGAATCCCTGTCGCTTTGATTCACGGCGATATCGATAAGGTAGTCCCTTTAAAAGAGAATTCACAAGAATTTTTCAACCAATACAAGTTAGAGAAACAGCAAGACCTTGTGAAATTAATCATTCTCAAAGGGCAGGGTCATAATTTTTTCGAAGGGTTTTTCAATTCTCAAGAGTTAGTTGATTTTGCAATTGCTCATGCCAAGGCGGGTACGAAATAGTTTGGTTTCAACTGATCATGGTTGAAATATATTTTACTTGGCATCTGCTTTTAATTCTTTAAATCGAATTCTTAGCAACTTCAATGATTCTTGATGTTGTTCGCTTTTAATCAGATTGTTTTCTTCCAGTGGATCGGCCTTGAGGTCGTATAGTTCTTCTGTATTAAAATCCGGCCAGAATATATATTTCATATCTTTTCTCACCAAGGCTTCGGAAGCTGGAATGAAATCCTTATTCTTAATGATCGCATGTTCATAGAAAAATTCCTGCCTCCAATCTTTAATATTTTCCTCTAGGTAAAGTGGTGCAAAATTTCTCCCTTGCATTGTTATTGGAGGTTTTATCTTTGAAGCGTTTAATATTGTTGGTGCTAGATCGACATTCAAAACAAATTCATCATTTGTTTTTCCAGCTTTACTTTTTGGCATTCTCGGATCCATAACAATTAAAGGTACTCGTATGCTTTCTTCATAAGGGTACCATTTGTCAGCTAACCCATGTTCCCCATGGAAATAGCCGTTGTCTGTGGTAAAGATTACTAGGGTATTATCCAGCAGTTTTCTTTTTTCTAATTCCGCTATTATTTTGCCGCTGGTGGCATCTACTTCAGTTACAAGACGGTAGTAATTTTTCATATATTCTTGATATTTTTCTGGTGTATCGAAACGCCAGTGCCAACGGTTTCTGCCTTCGTTTTTTTCATTTGAAATAAACGGTGGTAATTTTTTGAAATGGCTTTCTGTTGCGGTGACTGGGATCGGGATTTTTACATCCTTATATAATTCCATGCTTTGGGGTTGAGGAAGATATTGTTTTGGGTTCCCGTCAACTGCGTGGGTAGCGAAAAATGAAACAGTAAGGAGAAATGGTTTATCATTTGGTTTTGTTTGAAGAAATTCTAGTGCATCATCTTCGTTTTTTTTTGTTACATGAATCATTTCGCCGTTAGTTTGCTTGATCCAATGGTTACCTGCATAGCTTTTCCCGTAATCATATTTTTCTTTTGGGAAGGCTCCGTTGTGCCATTTGCCTATATGGCCAACATAATACCCGTTCTTCCTTAGGAGGCTGGGATAAGTTTCTTCCCAAGGTGTTTTAAACATGGCGAAAGCTTGGTTTCCATGCCTTGACATCCATTGACCGGTTAAAAGATTTGCCCTACTTACACCACAAATAGATGTAGTGACACAATTACGTGTGAACCTTATCCCATTTTTTGCCAAGGAATCTAAATTAGGAGTTTTTACAATTGGATTACCAGCACACCCGAGGGTGTCATGGCGCCAATCATCTGCGTATAGAATTAGAATATTCAACGGTTTTTCTGTAGCAGCTTTTAAGTATTGCGGAATGTTCATAGCGAGAATGAAAAACATAAAAACAAGTCGAAAATTTGACATAAACTGATTCCATAATTAAGGCCATGTGATTCTTTGGTCATTATAAAGCATTTTAATCTGTCAGAATATTTGTTTAATTTAAACTTTTAAACAGAATCTATTAAAAAAGCTTGTATTTTATGTAACTAAATACGATATTAATGATGCATTGCGTTATTGGTCATTTTATTTGTTCCCACCTAGGAGTTTGTAAATGAAGCGATTAATGTCTTTAGTAGTAAGTTTCAGCTTGGTTTTTACTGTTATTGCAGAAGAACCAACTAAGGTAGCAACTAAGAAAGTTGAAATTGGCAGTCAGGCCCCAGTTTTTAAAATTAAAGATGCTTCGGGCAAAGAAATCAACCTTGCAGATTTAACTGCCAAAGGCGCAGTTCTTGTTCGTTTAACTTGTGGTTGTTCAGGTTGTGATCAAGAGTTGGCATATTTTCAAGCGATTCATGATGCTTATAAAGAATCAGGTTTGACTTCCCTAGCGATTTTCAAAGAACCTGATGCCAAAGTTGCAACATATGCAAAAGCAAAGAATATTAGCATGCTTTATGCTGTCGATACTAAAGGTGATAGTTGGAAAATTTTTGATACAAAAACAATGCCTACTAATTTCTTAATTGAAAAAGGTGGCAAGATTGTTGCAATTGCTCCAGGTTGCGATCCAAGTGGTCTGGTAGCTAAAAAGCTTTCTGAAAAAGTTGCTAAAACTGTAAATACAGAAAATGTGGATGTTAAGAAACAAGTTGAAGACAATAAGAAAAAGGTCGTTAAGTAAAAAGTTTGTTAATTAAAGGCCCTGCTTGATATTAATTCAAGCAGGGCTTTTTTTGTCATAAATTAACGGCCCCGATAAAGTTCAAATCTCCCATTATCTTTTTTGCTCGAATAATTTGCTATAAAAGAAGCATCATCAGCAAGAGCACTGTATTCAAAGGTTCCAAAACCTAATAGTTTCTGGCTTCCAGTAAGAATAAGTTTATCGCCTTCTTTACCTGTAACCGATAGCGTTGCTTTATATCTAAATGGTATAACCTTGAAAAAGCGACCTGAAAAAGTGACTTCATAGGAATCAGGCCCAACAGATCTAAAAACAGCTTTCATGGTTCCTTTGTGGCCAGAACCATCGCTGAACCAATTTCCACTCCAACTCCCCGCTAAGTTTGGTGGGGTTCCTTTTTCCTGTGAATTACTTAAAGAGCAAGTCATTAAACTTGCTAATAATACGGCTACTACTAATCTTGTTTTCATATAAACCTCGTTTGAATGTATTTGTAAAACACTAGAAATTGATCTTAACAAATTTAATCAAAGTTAAAAGTTCATATCAAAAAACAAGAATAATAAGATGAGCAAGGACCCTAGTTTTTGATCCATAATTGTGATTTTAAAAAAGACCATAGATAATATTTTTCATTCTTAAGAATGAATTTGTTTTCGATCAATAAGGATGTAGGGTCATGAAGTGAGTTGGCAGATATTCGTGTGAAGATTCTAAAAAAAAGATACATTCCAAACAGTAGCAGCGAAGTCAAAGTTTTTTTACAGAATGAATTTGGAACATTAAAATCTCCATAAATTAACTTTCCCTCAGGTTTTAAGCTGAGTGAAACTTTCTCTATAAGATTTTTTAATTCTGGATAAGTAAAACAGTCTAGAAAAAAATTTGTAACAACCAAATCATATTTGAATTTTGGGAAATCCCAATCAAAAACATCGCTGTGAATAAAAATCACTTTTGAACTATTGGGAAGCGAAGTGATTCTAGTGTTTGCCAATTCGATCATGTTTCTGCTAATATCAATTGATTCGATTTCAGAATTATCAGTTGATTTTAATAATGATTCAAGAAATCTCCCATTTCCATCACCTAATATAAGTACATTTTTTACTGCACTTAATTCAGCAAGTTGACTTATTCTGCATTGTTGAAGCTGATTTCCGAAACTAATCGTTTCTAGAAAATGATACCACGGTGCCAATTTGTCAAAGCACGATTTTTTCATGCAATAACCCATAATATCCAAGGTGATAAAAGAGATACATCTGCAAGGACCCTTGATATTCTTGGTTTGTTTGAACCTGCAAATTTATTGACCAAAATCAAACAGATTAATGTGATTGCTGCTGCAAATAAAATAGGTTTCTCGCATATGAACATTGAATAAAATATAAATAAAATTAGTATCAAGTCGATTTTTGAAAGGGAATTGCAATTCGATTCCCAAATGTCAATTAACCTGCAGTTTAACCAGCATAATAAACAAAATAACAGTACTGCGGGTAGCCATGTTCTTATTTCTATATTTGAAATTATTACGGGTAGAGCAACCCCCGACCCAAAACCTATTCCCACTAATAATTCTTTACAATTGTTTCTTAGTTTTATGTTGGCGATGTTTGCATGTACTAACAAAAGGTAAATACAAATGAAGCCTACTAATATGAGACCACCTAAAATTAAAGATTTTGAAAGTGAAAAACATAAACATATTGAAGTTGTAAATGTAAAAGTAATCATCGCAATTGTTATTTTTTGATTTCGAGCAACAAACAGATGTCTTTGAGTTTTATAAATTCCTTTCAGCGAATCAAAAAAATGATCCAAAAGATAGATGAACCATACTGTAAAAAAAAGTGAAGCTGTTTCGGTTTTTGAAATTTCAATTTTAAAGTTTTCTGCAAGAAAATGTTGCCAAACAATTGCAACAATAGGTGCATCTAGTGCCAAAATATTAAAAAATAACCACCATGGGGTCGATTCTTTATTTGGTTGTGCGTTTGATGTTGGGCCATTAGAATTAATAATTAAGTTTTCCATAGTTTTATTTCATTAGGTTGCTAAGTCGTTCCATTCAAAATGCTTTAAGCTTTTAAAGTTATCTTTAACCTGTAATTCAATTATGTTTTAAATCTGACAGTATTTGCTAATATTATAGTAGGTGTTTAGATTTGTTTCGTAAGGGTTATGAGGCTTTATGTTCATTTATAATTGTTACAAGCTTATTCTTATAATTATTTTATTCTTGATTTATAATCCTGTTTCTTATGCAGAAAATAAAGCTCCAGAATTTACTTCTGTAGGGTTACCTTTCTTACAGAAAAATTGCCTTTCTTGCCATTCTGGTGCTAAACCTAAAGCTGAATTATCTCTTGATGGCTACAAAGATTCAGAATCTTTGATTAAAAATCGAAAAGTTTGGGATAATGTTGTTAAGAATATCATTTCTGGTGAGATGCCTCCAAAGAGTAAACCTAGGCCGACTGTTAAAGAGTCCGAAAATTTCATTTCCCTGGTTCAGTCAATTTTTGATTTCAATGACCGTAACGCAAAACCTAACCCAGGTAATGTTACAGTGCGAAGGCTTAACCGTGTTGAATATAAAAATACGGTGCGTGATTTAATAGGGATTGATTTTGATCCTACAGATAATTTTCCCTCGGATGACATTGGCCATGGTTTTGACAACATAGGCGATGTATTAACTTTGTCACCTGTTTTGATGGAACGCTATCTTTCTGCCGCTGAAACTATCATGACCAGGGCGATAGTTCCTGATCCAGCGCCTGTTATTAAACGTCATTTATCTAGCAGGTATACTGAACCTTCGCTTTCGGATCAGACTGCCGCAAAAATTATTGAAGGACAGTTTAGAAGGATGGAATCAGATTCTAAGGAAAACAATTTGTCCGGCCCTTTGCATACTAGTTACATGTGGGAAAGTGACGGTGAATATGTTTTTCGAGCGAAAGTATATGGTAATAGTGTTGATTCGAAACCTGTACGTTTAGCAGTTTTAATTTCTGACAAAAATCTTTCTTCTAAGTCGCCTGATTCTGAACTGGAATTATTAGCTGGCAATATTCCAAAAAACTCTTTGATTTTAAAAACATTTGAGATAAAAGCTGACAAACCTGCCAATGCCGAGGTTATTGAAGTAAAAATTCCTGCAATGAAAATTCGAGAAAAAATACTTATAGCACTTTACAAAACTATGCCTGGTAATGCTGGGAATAAAGCTTTTGTGCAATATATGGCGCTTGATGGTCCTCTCGATAGTCGGCCAACCAGTCACCGCGAATTGCTGTTAGTCGATGCTGGAAAATCAAAAGATATACAGACGCGCGAAGTAATTTCTCGATTTCTTTTTAAGGCTTTTAGGCGCCCTCCTAATCCTGATGAGATTCAACGTTCAATTGCTTTGGTAGATAATGCAATAAAGAATGGCGAAAAGTGGGAGTCTGCCATGCAGTTTGCGATGCAAGCGGTTTTATGTTCTCCCAAATTTTTGTTTAAATTGGAGATGGATGGAAAACAGAATAATACTGAAGTAAGGAAGCTTGATGATTTTCAACTTGCTTCAAGGCTTTCTTATTTTATTTGGAGTTCCATGCCTGATCAGATTTTATTTGATCTGGCGTCTAAAAAACAACTTGGTGCGAATCTTGATAACCAAGTTGTTCGGATGTTGCAGGATTCTAAATCTTCCGCATTGGTACAAAATTTTGCTCTCCAATGGTTGCAGATAAAACGATTGGATTTGGTTTCTCCCGATATTAAGCTTTTTCCAACTTTTGATTTAAAACTTCGTTCAGCAATGAGAACCGAAACAGAATTGTTTTTTTCTTCGATTATTAAAGAAGATCGAAGTATTTTAGATCTGATTGATTCAGATTACACCTTCTTGAATGAAACTTTGGCTAAGCATTACGGGATTGTTGATACCAAAGGTAATATGGTTGGTAAAAAAATAACTCAACCGGGTGGATCTCTTATTAGGGGTGATGAATTTATTAGAGTTGCACTTTCAGATAAATCTCGGGGGGGATTATTAACCCAAGCTAGTATCCTTACTGCAACTTCGAATCCAACCAGAACTTCCCCGGTAAAAAGAGGGCGCTGGGTTCTCGAGCAAATTCTAGGTTCGCCTCCGCCTCCTCCTCCGCCTGATGTTCCTGAATTGTCTGCAGATGATAAATCTGTCGCCCAAGGTTCCCTTAGGCAAAGGATGGAGCAGCACCGCAAAAATCCTAGTTGTGCTAATTGTCATGCCAAGATGGACCCGATTGGCTTTGCGCTTGAAAATTTTAATGCTATTGGCGCTTTTAGGGCTAAAGATGGAAATTTTGATATCGATGCTTCGGGTGAATTTTCAGATGGTACAACTTTTAAAGGGCCTGCAGATCTTAAAAACATTGTTAAACTTAAAAAAGATGATTTTACACGATGTTTGACTGAAAAATTGATGATTTATGCTTTAGGCAGGGGGTTGGAATATTACGATAGGCCAGTTATTGAAAAGATTGTTAAGCATGTTTCCGATAATAACTATAAGTTTTCCTCATTGGTTTCTGCGATTGTTCAAAGCGATGCTTTTCAAAAAAGCCTGAAAGTTGAGAATTAGGTAGTCCAATGTTTGAAATATCTCTTTTTCTGCCTTGCATTTGGTAAAATTAATTGTGGATAATGAGTTAAGAAATTGCATTCGAATTGGAGTTTTAGATGAAACCATTTAGCCTGCTATCTCGCCGAACTATCCTTAAAGGATTGGGCATTTCTGTTTCTTTGCCTTGGCTTGAGGCTATGGGGCCAGTTGCCACTTGGGCTAATGCAAGCCCTAGTCAAAATATTGCCCCTAATCGTATGGCTTTTCTTTATGTGCCAAACGGCAAAAATATGGCTGATTGGACTCCAAAATCTGAAGGCACTGATTTTGACATTACCCCAATTCTTCAGCCTCTTGCTAATGTTAAAGACAAACTGTTGGTGTTAAGTGGTCTTACTGCTGACAAAGCAAGGCCTCATGGTGATGGCGGTGGCGATCATGCTCGTGCTTTAAGCGCTTTCCTTACTGGTGCTCAACCCCGTAAAACTGATGGTACCAATATTCGTTCTGGTATTTCAGTCGATCAAGTTGCCGCTTCTCGCATTGGTGACAAAGTTAGGCTTCCTTCCATCGAGATTGGTTGCGAGCAGGGGTCCATGGCAGGGAATTGCGATTCTGGTTATAGTTGTGTTTATTCATCCACCATGTCTTGGCGCTCATCCACACAACCTCTTCCCAAAGAGGTTAATCCAAAATTAGTTTTTGAAAGGCTTTTCGCAACTGGCCCTGATGCTGGTAAAGCAAAACGCGAGGCTCGAAATAAAAGCATTCTTGATTATGTTCGTGATGATTCAAAAAACATTGCTAATCAACTTGGTAAATCAGATATTAGGAAGCTAGACGAATATTTTACCGCAATTCGTGATATCGAACTTCGTATTGAGCGCTCTGAAAAACTTCCAGCAATTAAACTTCCTAATACTCCTGCGCCTAAGGGTATCCCTGCAGTTTTCGAAGAACATATCAAACTAATGTGTGATCTTATCGTGCTTGCATTCCAAGCTGATATTACGCGGGTTGCAACTTTTGTTTTGGCCAATGAAGGCAGTAATAAACCTTATCCTTTTATTAAGGTTCCTGAAGGTCACCACGATTTGTCTCACCATGGTAATGATCAAGTGAAAAAAGAAAAGATAAAACAAATCAATCTGTTTCATGTTTCTCAACTTGCATATCTCCTTGAGAAATTGAAGGCCACGAAAGAAGGCGAAGGGAATCTTTTAGATCATTCAATGATTGCCTATGGGAGTGGTAATTCTGATGGTAATGCTCACAATCACGATGACCTCCCTATTTTGCTAGCTGGCGGTGGATGTGGCACACTTTCCTCTGGAAGGCATTTACGTTTCTCCAAGGAAACTCCTCTAAATAACCTTTGGCTTTCCATGCTTAATCGAATGGATATTAATATCGATAGGCTTGGTGATAGCACTGGCGCTCTTGCAAACCTTAAATAGGTTCAGGTTAACTGTAATAATTCGTATTGATGGGAACTTATGTCAGAAATTGTCGTAGCAGCTTTTTATAAGTTTGCAAAATTACCTGATTTTAAACAGTTACAGGCGCCTTTTCTTGAGTTTTGCCTCTCATTAAATATTAATGGTACTATTTTACTTGCTGCAGAAGGAGTGAATGGCACTGTTGCTGGTTCTCGAAGTAGTATTGATTCTTTAATTTCATTCCTAAAAGCTGAACCTCGCTTACACGATATTGAACATAAAGAATCTTTTACAAACGAACTACCGTTTGATCGCATGAAAGTAAAACTTAAAAAAGAAATAGTCCCCTTGGGCGTTTCTACTGTAGACCCAAATGAATTGGTTGGAACTTATGTTTCTCCTGAAGAATGGAACGAATTAATCAGCGATCCCGAAGTGGTAATTGTTGACACCCGTAATGATTATGAGGTTGATATTGGTACGTTTAAAGGTGCAATAGACCCTAAAACAAAGCGGTTTCGTGATTTCCCTGCATTTGTAAGCGCTACCCTGGATCCTGAGAAGCATAAAAAGGTGGCCATGTTTTGTACCGGCGGGATCCGGTGCGAAAAAGCTTCGTCCTACATGCTCCAACAAGGGTTTAAAGAGGTCTTTCATTTAAAAGGGGGCATTCTTAAATACCTTGAGAAAATACCCTCAGACAAAAGCCTTTGGGATGGTGAATGTTTTGTTTTTGACCAACGAATTGCAGTAGGTAATGGTTTGATTGTAGGGGATCATGAGCAATGTTATGCTTGTAGGCATCCTGTCTCGCCCCAAGATCGTGAATCATCAAAATTTCGTTTAGGTGTTTCCTGCCCGTACTGTTTTGATAACCTCCCAGAGAAAACTCGCGCTCGAGCTATCGAACGCCAAAAACAAAATGTACTTTCAAAAAAACGAAGAGAGCAAACGCCCTGTTCGGATGATTAAAATAATTCAGTTGGTGGTCCTATAAATTTCTTTGAAAAAGATCGCTAGCTAGGCTAATGCAAAGTTTCCCTACTGCGGGATCGTATCTCTCGCCTTCGTCTCTTAAAAACGCATGGGCGGCATTGAATTCATGCCAAGTAAACCAAACTCCTGCAGTTTCAAGAGCTTTATAAATTGTTTGCCTTCCGTCCAAAGGCACATGAGGGTCTTGCTTTCCAAATACCATTAGCATTTCGCCTTTGATTTCCCTTGCCCTTGCAAGCGAATCTGCATGGTCGCCTTTGCCTAGAGTTCCCGAATGAAGGTCGGTAGGATAGAAACAAGCGGTTGCAAGAATTTGGGGCAATAGTGCCGCTCTGTAGGCAAGATGGCCTCCTAGGCAAATCCCAACTGCTCCTAATTTTCCATTACATGCCGGATATGCTTGCAATGTTTCCACCGTTGCTAGGATATCTGCATCAAATTCAGCCATTGTAATAATTTTTTTAAGTTCATTACCCCTATTTTTGCCTGCTTCATCATAACCAAGGACACAGCCTGGAAGTTCGTGGGAGTGATAAACTTCAGGCACTGCAACAATATAACCCATGGATGCAAACTGGAGTGCCAATCGTTTAACTGGAAGTGTTTGTTGGAATATTTCAGAATAAAGGATTAGACCGGGTCTTTTCCGGACAGGTCTTCCTGGTTCATCAGGAGAATAAAGATATGTTCTCATGAGACCGCTGGGTGTTGTTATTTCGATTTTCGAATCTTTTATTATCATCTGTTTCTCCAAAGGTTAATTTATCGTAATTGAGTTGAACTATTATCCATAATTTTGATTTACCGGTACTATCTTAATTTGCCTTTCAATATTAGCGGGGCAAAAAGCCGTGGAATCAAATCTTTAGGTTGTTTTAATCTGAATCTTTAATGTCGTTGCGTCGGAATGATTTTTTTTCTGAGGTATGTTTTTTGTTTTGCAGTCGTTTACGAATCTGGGAGTTTGGGATTTTAGTAGGCTTACGAGATACTACTGGCTTAAGAGCGCTTTTTAAAAGTGCGCATAATTTTTGAATCGCATCGGATTTATTCGCAATTTGGGTCCTGTACTTCTGGCTTGTAATAACAATGCAACCCTCTGAATCTAAAAATTTCTTTACTTCATTATTGTTTGCAATTGTTAAAACTTGATCAGGATACAATGCTTTAGAATCCGAAAGTTTGAAATGCAGCCTAACTTTGGTTTCAACTTTGTTAACATTTTGACCGCCTGGTCCGCCCGACCTACTAGTCTCAAAAGTTACCTCAGAAGTGATGATTTCTCTATTAATGTTTTGCTCTCATCGATTAAAACAAGTTGATTTCTTTATAAACAATTGAACAATGAACTTATCAGCTTTTTAAATTTAGATCAACATTGCTGCATTCAAAACCTTCAGCATTCCAAATTTTTGCTTGGTTAATTCCCGCTAAGCGGGCGATCCATCCTTCTGGGATTCTTTCTAACCTAGTATTTTGCCAAGAGGCAGCTTCATTGAAATAATTACGAGCTAGAGCAACTCTATCTTCTGTGTTCGAAAGTTCGTGTATTAAAGCGGAAAAGTTTTTTGAAGATTTTCAGTTTCAGCCGTTCCCTTAATTTCAACTAATCCGATAAACACACCTTTGATCGAGGATGTTGGTAAATCTTCGATGATGCGGATTTTTTTTAGGATTTGTTTGTAAATCAACATTAAAACTGAAATGAATATTAGCCCAATTACCAAAATGTAAATATTGTTCATCAGAAGTTATGCCCAAGCATTTAAAATTTTCAACTAATCAGAATTGTTGATAATAACTTAGCAGTTTCGATATTTGCAAAATAATTGGCTAATTTTTGATTAGTGTAGTAAAGAAAATCTTGCCTAATGACTTTTAAAATAGCAGATTTGATGTTGTTTTAGATCCAGCAATTTAGATTTAAGTGTTGAGATTTATGATAATTTGAGAACAGTAATTATCATCTACTGATCGAATTAAGCATTATTATCGAATTTAAGATAAAAGTTTGAAAACAAGCGAAGAGAGGAGGTTTGATCACCAACAATATGTAGCTAAACCAACCGAATAGTTTAGTAATTATTAAATAAAATGGAGGCTAACGGAGTCGAACCGATAACATCCGCCTTGCAAAGGCGGCGCTCTCCCAATTGAGCTAAGCCCCCAGTATGTAATGATTTAAGTTTAAAGAATTCGAACTTATCTTACAAGTTCAATTTCTTAAATTTAAACCAAAACATTTATTGGGCGTACTTGGATTTGAACCAAGGACCTCAGCTTTATCAGAGCTGCGCTCTAGCCAACTGAGCTATACGCCCTCGCATTTTTAACATTTTAGACACCAAGGCCTTAGTGTCAATTGGCGTTGGCAAACATTAATGAGATAGTTGTCAAAAATCGCCCTTATTTTTGAAACGATCCTCAAAATCATTTACCTAGTATTTCCAGCATCTTCTGCATTAAATACTATGTTTAGACCCCAACTTCTTCTAACATATAAAAATACTATCGGTTTTACTCTGATTAATGGGGATTTTCATGGCAGTGGACCTATATTCAGCATGTCCTTGTGGCAGTGGCAAAAAATTCAAATGGTGCTGTTCCTCGGTTTGGGGACCAATTGAAAAGGCATATGAATCCTTTTCTAAAGGGCAGGTGGAAAGCGCTATCGCCCAAATGAAGACCCTTCAAACCACTAATTCTGATAATCCAGAAGTTTTTGGTAGGCTTGCTGAGTTGCTATTGCTAAGCGGGCAACCTACCCAAGCTGAGGCTGAACTCGAAAAAGCCTTTAAAATAAATTCCAATTATCCCTTCGGCTACTACCTTCGAGCAGGCCTTCGAATTGATGAAGGAGAATGGGAAGGCGCTTTAATTCTTTTGCGCAAGGCTGCTATTTATTATCACATTGATTCCAAGGACGATCTTGCGCGCGTTTACAATCTTATTTTCCGTTGCGAAATGAATCGAAATAAACCACTGGCGGCTAAAGTTGCTTTGCAGATAGCGGCAAGGCATGCTCCCGCAAACACCCAACTTAAGGAAATGCTCGTTAATTTAAGTGGGCCACAGTCACGCCTGCCTAAGATTATTCGTAATGATATTGCTTTTATTCCAACTGAAAAAGCAGTTGATAATCCCTCTTTTGTTGAGTCGGAAGATATTCGCCTTGGAAGTCTTCCCGATATTTTCAAAAAGAAGATTGAGGAAAACCCAGCGGATAATGGTGCAAAATTCAACCTTGCTGTTGCATTTGCTTGGCTTGGCATGAACAAAGAGAGTTCCCACACTTTAGATGATTTTATCAAGAAGGAAAAGAATGACACTTTGTATCGCAAGGCGGGGGTCTTGCAGGAAGTCCTAAAATTTGCAATCGGCATGGATGAAGAAAGTGACTATATAAATTATCATATTGGAATACCTTTATCGAACCCTGAACCGGTTTCCAAATGGCTTTCTGAATTACAAAATACCCGCAGAATTCTTCCTCTCCATCAAGACAAAGAAAATGGCACCATTACTTTCTTCTTGTTGGAAGAAAGTGCTTCAGGATTGATAACAACTGGGGTCCCTACTAAGGAATTTTCTAAGGTGATTGGCTACCTTGCCATTTATCCGCAAACCATGGTTGCATGGGGCTATGACTCGAAAAAAATCGAGAACTTAAAGCATGAGTTTATTACTAAGCTTCAGATCCCAATTAATCAGATTGTTTCTACTACGAATACAGCGGATTTTGGAAGCGTTTTGCTTCCTGCAGCCATTGTTCCTTTGGCGGCAAAAGATCAAGAGCAGGCTAAGAAAATGGCTTCTGGTCAGATGGAAAAATATTTTGAAGAATCGTGGATTAATCAGCCTCGTAAATCACTGTTGGGAAATACGCCCGTTGATGCAAGTGTTCACCCTGTATTAGCCAAAAAGCTTGCAGGAATTATCGACTTTTACGAAGAAATCCTCGAAACGCAAGATTCCAGTTTGTATGACTTTAACCGGCTGAGGCATAAGCTTTTGTTGGGCGAAAATTTGGCGCAACTTGCGGATTTTGCATCCAAGCCAGTTAAAAACATGAATGCTGCGGAACTTGCAAGTGTTGATTCTGAGGATATGAATCTTGAGCAATTGGAAGAAGCATACCGAGCAGCGATTGCATTGGATGCGCAGGAAGTTGCTTATAAATTTGCAAAGCTCATGCCTGCCAAGGGGTTGGTGCCTGGGCATGGCCTGTTTGTTTCCATTATTAAATATCTTGCTGAAAAAGAAATTGATAACGGCAACAAGCCTGCGATGGTCGAATTATTAAATACGGCGATTGCTAAGTTGAAGTCAGAGAATCTTCCAGAGCAAACTGCTGAACTGCAAATTGCAAAAATGAAAAATTTTGCAAAAGTGAATGATATTTTTCAGGTCATCAAGGTTGTAGATGAAATTCTTGCAAAGCATCTAGACAATGACAAGTTGTTGGTAGCTGCAGCAGAAACAATGATCAAATTGAATCAAAAATCGGAGGCAAAGAAAGTCTGCGAAGCTGGATTAAAATTTGCCAAGGCAAAAAACAAGGGTGATCTTATTGAGTTTTTTAGCGACATGTTAAAATCTGCAAGCAAGTAAGTTTTTAATTTAAGGTATCTTGATGTAAATGTTTTGTTTTGTGAGTGCATTATTTGCACAGCAGAATGAAACAAGAACATGGATTTTTATCAGAGTGCCAAAATGAATATCATTGCTACCGATAGTAAAACTGGATCTGAGTTTGATGATCCAAAATTGTATTTGAATCGAGAATTAAGCTGGCTTGAATTTAATCGAAGGGTGCTTGAAGAAGGGAAAGATTCTTCGGTTCCTTTGTTGGAAAGATTAAAGTTTCTTGCTATTTTTGAATCAAATCTAGATGAGTTTTTCATGGTAAGGGTAGGTGGATTGCAACAAAAGTTTCAGGCTGGTGTTGCAATGGGTTCTGGTGCAGATAAAACTCCAGTTAAAATCCAATTAGAAAAGATTTGTGCCAATGTTAGCCAGATGACGACCGAAGCTTACGATTGTCTGCACAATGATATTTATCCCGCTCTTGAAAAAGAGGGGATTATTTTCATTAAACAGGCGGACTTTAATGAAACAGATAAAGCTCATATTGCAGAAATCTTCAACCGAGAGATTTTTCCAGTTTTGACGCCTTTGGCTATTGATCCTGTTCATCCTTTTCCGCACCTACTCAACAAATCGCTGAATCTTGTTGTGCAATTGCAAAGGCCACGAGGTGGCGAAACCTTGATGGCTGTTGTTCAAGTGCCTGCAGTATTGCAAAGATATGTGCCTTTACCCATTCAAGGGCGGCCCAGTTGCAAGCATGTTTTTACAACGCTCGAAACTATCATTCGTACTCATCTTCCAGATTTGTTTCCAGGGATGATTATTGACCACGCAACTGCATTTAGAGTTACCCGCAATAGTGATTTTGAAATCGAAGATGATGATGTTGAAGATTTGCTAAAAACCATCGAAGAAGAAATTCGTAAGCGAAGAAGGGGGATGGCGGTTCGCTTGCAAATAGAGTCATCTGCAACCATTGATGTTGAAAATTTTCTTGTTAAAGCGTTGGGATTAGATGGGATGGATGTTTATCGAACCAAAGGATTTTTGGATTTGACCGGGTTATTTCAAGTCCATGGCTTACCTGGCTTCCCGCACCTTCATGATTCTCAATTTGTATCCCAACTTTCACCTGATTTTGTGAAATTCAGCAGCCCTTGGTCTGCGATTCGTGCCAAAGACATTCTCGCCCATCATCCGTACGAGACTTTTGGCCATACCATGGATTTTATTGAAGCCGCAGCAAACGATGATAAAGTACTTGCGATTAAACTTACTCTGTATAGAACGAGCAGCGATTCTCCAATCGTGCGCTCTCTTCAAAGGGCCGCAGACAATGGCAAAGCGGTTACCGCAGTGATCGAGATTAAGGCAAGGCTGGATGAAGAGCGAAATATATTGTGGGCCAGAGAACTTGAAAAATCAGGTGTTCATGTTGTCTTTGGTTTTGTTGGATTAAAAACCCATTGTAAAGCAGCTTTGGTGGTTAGAAGGGAAGATGATGGACTAAGACGGTATGTTCATCTTTCCACCGGCAACTATAATCCTCAAACAGCTAGAATGTACACCGATTTAGGTTATTTCACCTGCAACAATGATTTTTGTGAAGATGTGTCGGCTTTATTTAATTATCTAACGGGTTATTGTGAGTTGCCAAAGTGGAAGAAATTGATTGTTGCGCCTAGTAGGCTTCAAGATTTTATGCTGGAAAAAATTGCATTAGAAGCATCCGTTGCTCAACAAGGTAAGCCTGCCAAAATTATAGCTAAAATTAATGGCTTGTTAGAGCCCGCGATAGTAAAGGCATTATACAGGGCAAGCAATGCAGGGGTAAAAATAGATATAATTTGCAGAGGAATTTGTAATCTTAGGCCCGGGTTGCCTGGGGTTAGTGAAAATATACGTGTTATTTCTATTGTTGATCGGTTTCTCGAACACAGTCGAATTTATTATTTCGAAAATGGTGGGAACCCTCAGGTTTACATTGGTTCTGCGGACTGGATGGACAGAAATCTTAGCCGAAGGGTTGAAGTTGTTTTTCCAATTGAGCCTCTTGATGTAAAATCTCGAATCATTTCTGAGATTTTAAGTATTTCTCTTAATGATAATACCAAAGCTAGGGAATTACAGTCTGATGGTTCTTACAAAAAAATTGCCCCAAAAGGGAATACTCCTAGAATCCGGAGTCAGGAAAAATATCTTGAGTTGGCAACAAGTAATGCTCAAAAAGTTTCAGTTGAATTGCAATCTGAAATTGCAAATGACCAAAAAAGCGAGAAACAACCTGTAATTATCAAATCAAGAAGAATAAAAAAGAATACTTAGATTAAAGGTGATACGCATGGATGCAATTTTATTGGCCGCAGGTTTTGGAACCAGATTGCGCCCTCATACGCTTACCACTCCAAAGCCATTGCTACCAATCCAAGGTAGACCTATTTTAGATTGGACTTTAGGTTCTTTGCCTAAAGAGATCACAAGGGTTGTAGTGGTGGTTCACTATCTTGGCGAGCAAATTGAAAATTTTATGCATCAGCAAAAGTGGTTTAAAGATTTTCAAATCGTTCGCCAAGACCCTCCTAAAGGAACCGGGGATGCTTTGCGAAGTTGTAGGGCGTTTGTAAAAACTCCAAGCTTTATTGTTTTAAATGGTGATGATCTGTATGGTGCTCAGGATTTAAAAAATCTGGTTAAAGTTTCTGCTGGAGTCATTGTGAAAGAGGTTGTTGATCCATGGAATTTTGGCGTTGCATCTTACAATGCAGATGGAAGTTTGGAAAAGATGACGGAGAAACCGAAAATTCAAGGTCCAGCTATGGCAAACACTGGTGCCTATCATTTTCCTCAATCGGTATTTTCACAGGAACTTGGAATTTCAAGCAGGGGAGAGTACGAAATAACCGATTACCTTTCAACCTTGGCAACACAACAACGGGTTGATGTAATACCAGCAACTTTCTGGTATCCAGTCGGCACGGTTGAAGCATGGGATTCTGTGCAGAAAATCAATTTATCTGCATTGATCCGTTAATTGAGGAATGGGTTGTTTTTTGCTTCCTCACCTATTGTTGTAGTTGAGCCGTGGCCGGGGTAAACTATTGAATCTGGTGGTAAGCATAGAAGTTTTTGTTTAATGCCACTAACTAGTTTTTTGAAATCTCCCCCCGGAAAATCACAACGGCCAATGCTGTCTTCAAATAAAATATCACCACCGAATACATGAAATTTTGAATCTTTGGCAATATAGGCTATATGGCCCGGGGAGTGACCGGGTATTTCTTGAATGTTGAAGGCAATACCCGCAAACTCTGTATCTTCGCCATCTTTAAGGGTGATGTCTGCGGGGGGTGATACCATTTCAAAACCCAGCAACGAACTTAAATTTAATTTTGGGTTTGTAAGGGCTGCTGCTTCATTTAATCCGATTGCGATTTTTGCATCGGGATATGCCGCTTTTATACCTGAAACGCCTGCAATATGGTCGGGATGGGCATGCGTTAGGCAAATAGCTTCTAACTTTAAATTTTTCCCTGATAGGTATTCTAAAAACTGATCGACATCCGAACCTGGGTCAAATATGATCGCTTTACTTTTTCCTTCAAGATGAACGATATATCCATTTTCTTCAAAAAACTCTGATGTAACTTTAAAAACCACAATGTTTTCATTAATATTCATATATTTGGGCCCTAAACACTATTGAAGTTTTCAGCCAACATGGCGTATAACCCCATCGTCTTTGTTGATTTCGTAGTTTGTTTTATTTCTAACGCTTGAATAAGCATTAAATTTAATCATTCTATTGATGATCATCAAACATGTTCATTTTCTTGTGTTATTTATTTATAAGGACTAATTATTATAAATTCTCTTGGTATCATGATGCAAACAATTACCCAAGGCCGCTTTCCTAGGTTGGCGTATATCTTTTTTGGTGGAATTCTTGGAGTATTCATCATTGCTACGGGGAATGTTACTCAAGCAAAGCCAGACAATAGCCTAAAGCAAATCGAAGAAGAGATAATACAAGAGATTAAAAAGCATCCATCAAAATCGAACGATTCCATGGATAAACCCCTTGAGTTTATTCTTGCTGCGGTGAAATCGTTTGAAAATGTAAAAGATTATAGCGCTACACTTTTTCAGCTTGAACGAATCAAAGGCAAATTACAACCAGAAGCCTCGATTCAACTAGTGGCAACTGCGGGTAAACCTTTCTTTTTACACATGAAATGGTCTGAACCCAGATCGAGTAAAGGGCAAGAAGCCATGTACACTACAACTAAAGACCCTTCAAAAATGCGCGTCAAAGGCGCAGGATTTTTGGGGGCAGTTGGCTTTATTACCTTAGACATCAATGACCCAAAATCCACCGCAAATAACAGACATAATGTTTCCGAAGCAGGCATGGAAATGCTTATAAAGACTTTAGAACATGGTTGGATTGAAGAAAGCCGAAGAAAAGCAACGGAAGTCTTAGTTAGTGATGTGGTTTGTTATGATCGTCCATGCACACGATTAGAATTAACACACCCTGTTAACACTGATGGGTATTTTCTTTTTTATAAAAACATTGTGTTTTTTGATAAAGAAAATAACCTTCCGATTCGTATAGAAAATTATTCTTGGCCAAAAGATGGAGAAAGCGCTCCTCTTGAAGAGGCTTATGGATATAAAGATCTAAAGCTTAATCCCGGCTTGGATCTTGCCGTTTTTCAAAAATGATCCGACCTTACGGGATTTCTTTCAATGGATTCTAACCGACAGAAGCTTCTAGAAGCATTTAAGTCTCGCGCATTTCAGACTGGGCATTTTGTTCTAGCTTCAGGAAAAACCAGCACCTATTACATAGATAGTAAAAAAGCTCTCTTCAATTCTTTAGTTATCGACCTCTTGGGTGAGATTTTTTGGGAAATTATAGCCCAATTGAATCCTGATGCGATTGGTGGTTTAGAAGTGGGAGCGATCCCCATAACCGCTGCTACACTGGTGAAAAGTCAGCAGCATGGCGTTTCCCTTGAGGGCTTTTTTGTTCGGAAAAAAGCAAAAGAACATGGAAGTAAGCAAAGGATTGAAGGGGTGTTAGCCCCAAGTTCAAAAGTAATCATTGTGGATGATGTTCTTACGACTGGCGGTTCCGCAATGGAAGCTGTTGAAGAAGTTGAAAAAATTGGGTGCAAAGTGGTCGCAGTGGTTTGCATTGTTGATCGACTGCAGGGCGCTAGAGAATTAATCGAACCTCATTGCCCTTTCATCCCGCTTTTCACTATCCGGGATTTTGGGGTTACCCCGTTGTAATTTAGTTGGGAAGATTTAAAACTTTATTGGAATTATTCCATAATTGGTTTTCAAGTTCCGTCATAGAAATGCCTAATGTGCTTGCCAAGGTTTTAATGGTGTAATTTACATAAGAGGGTTCGTTTCTTTTGCCTCGAAAAGGTTCAGGGGCAAGATAAGGTGCATCGGTTTCAACTAAAATCCGATTGATCGGGCACCTAGCTGCAACATCCCTGAGTAAGTCGTTTTTCTTGTAAGTAATCATTCCTGCAAATGATAAGAACAAGCCTAAACTTAAGCATCTTTCTGCATTTTCAAAGGTACCCGTAAACGAATGAAGAATTCCTTTAATTGGGCCATTGTTGTGCATATCATTTTCTAAAATAGGCAGCATGTCATTCCAAGCATCTCTACAATGAATCAAGATTGGCAAATCGTATTTTCTGGCAAGTTGAATTTGCGATATAAAGTAACGGATTTGTAAATCGAAGGGGCAGTAATCCCTAAATCGATCTAGTCCTATTTCCCCAAGAGCAATCGGTCCTTTTTCTTTTATAAATAATTCTAGTAACTCAAGACTGTTCTCCGGGTTTTGTGTAATGGAGTTAGGGTGAATCCCTGCACTGAAATACACTCCTGGATACTTAGTTGCTATTTCTAAGCAACGTCTGCTTGAATCGATTCCTGTTGCTACGCACAAAACCCTATTATTGGTTTCTTTGGTGAATCCCCCGATAATACTCTCTAGGTCTGTGGAGTATTTTTCATCGTCAAGGTGGGCATGGGTGTCGAATAGTGGCATACAAAAACTCTTGAAGTTTACTTTACCAATGTGATTTGAATCAATTCTGATATCGCTGAAGTGCTGGGCATGTACCAAGAAAGCATTAAGTTCGGAAATATGCCAAGAGCAAGAATGGGTATGATAATTGCAAAAGTTAAAATGATTTGAGGAAGTTTGATATCACAAAGGGGTGGCGTACTTGAACTCTCACCCAGAATAATATTTAAAATGCGATAGCATCCAATGATCACCAAAATATAACTAATACCTGTGATTAGCGCCGGAATAAACCCAAATTGGAGCATAGAACCTGCTAATAAAAATAACCCAAGGGAGTTGATAAATCCTGGGCACCCAAGAGTTGCAACCAATAAAATTGCAAATGAACAACCAATAATAGGAGCTTTTTTTAGTGTTCCAATTTTGAAATCTATAGTATCAACAAGGATCTGGTCTTTTAATTGTTTCCACAAATAAACCAAACCTGTTATGCATAAATATCCGCCTAAAAGCCATATCAGCGAACCAGCAAATGTTTTTGCTTTCCAAATATTTGGCGCCCCTGCAAATGAATTTATTACGCCCAAATAACAAATGAATTGTAACCAGCAAGAAAGAAATGCGATGAAGCGTTCGGGCGAATTTACAAATAAGAACATGAAGCTTATTGCCACTGTTATCCCAACCATTACCCATGTCAGCCAATTGGCTGAAGAAACTATACCTGCAGGAAATATTTGAATGCCAAATCGGGTGAAAATGTAAATGCCAAGTAATGGAAATGCTCCTGCTAAAAGCATTGCTACCGGCAGGCGAGTGTCTTGATATGTTTTATAAATCAAAGCCATTAATGGAGAAGAGAACCCTAATAGTAATGCTGCGCCTAGAACAGCAAGAAGCGAAAATGTATGTTTGGTTTTTGCGGTTTTACTTACATTGGTTCGTAATTGTGTGACTTGTTCAAGTCCAGCGCGCTGGAATGCTAAAATATTGAAAGAATGGTAAGACAAGTAATCCGTGCGTTGTTTTTCAGACCAATCTGGGTGTGCTCTTTCGATTTGTTTTTGTACAATTTCGATCTCACCTTCATTTGCAAATTTGGTCAAATCAGATTTATAACAATAAGTTAAAACGCCCGCTAAAATCAAAAGCCCAATAGTGTTGACAGTACCAAAAATAAATGCCGAGTTGTTTTTGTTTTCTCCTCCCCAGTTCTGCAGCAAGAAGTAATAAGACAATATACTTATAGCTAGAAAAATTAAAACGATCACGCCATCAATTGCCAGTAGTGTACCTATCAATCCAAATTCGGAAATAAATAGTAATGGGAAAAAATTACCTTCCATGGCTGAACCGAACCATGCGGCAAGTAATGCGACAAAATAAATTAAAGCGACTAAAACGATAATCGCAAGACTTAAGCCATCAAGCCCAAGTAAAAAATTTATGCCTAATTTAGGCATCCAACGAACTTTGGTTACCCAGTCAAAACTTTTATGTACTTCGTAACCAGGAACTAAATCTACATTCTTTCCTCTTTCAAAAAGGGAAGTTTGCATTCGGGTGTTTTCATCATCAAGCACCCCTAATTGCTCAACCGTGTCGTATTTGAATTGAACGGCCATACCTAAAGAGATTCCTAAGGTTAACGCCCCACCAAGGGCAGCAATCCAAGGGGTAAATTGATTTAAACTGAACGAAGAAAAGTAGCAAATTAATGCAAAAACTAGGGGGGTTCCCAATAATGCTAAAAACCAAGCTAAATCTAGTTCCTGCATAGTGATACCTAATTGTTCAAGATTAATAATTAAGTTTAAAACTTTACCAATTAAAATGGTAAACTACTAAGACTTGGTTACCCTATAATGACACTCGGGTGCAACCCCTTATTTTAGCGAATTGCCTAGTTTAACAAACTGGACTGGAAGTATGATTAAGCAAAAAGTAATCCAAAAGTTTAATAAAAACAATAAACATAAGATTATTGATTACTTCTGGAACAACCAAAAACTTAATTCATGCAGTACCATTGGCAATGAACCAAAAACTAATGGGTCTGAAGTTGAAGGATATCGAACAGATTCAGTTGCGGCATTGGAAGCATTGCTTTTTCTCGCAGATGAACCCTTGGTAACAAAAAAAATCGCTTCTGTTTTAGGTTGTAAGAACAGTTCCGAAGTGCGAAGTTTACTAAAAGAATTGCAAAAAAAATATAAAGTTGAGAATAACAGCTTTCATATCGAAGAAGTAGCTGGCGGTTTTCAGTTGCTTTCAAAAAAAGAATTTCATCCTTGGCTTGCAAGAGTTTACGCACGAAATGTTGAAGTTCAAGTTAGTTCAGCCATGAAAGAAACTTTGGCTATTGCAGCTTACAGGCAACCAATTACTCGAGCAGATATTGAGCAAATACGCGGGGTTAATTCTTCGGAAGTGATTAGAAATTTGGTTGAAAAAAACTTGCTTCGAATCGTCGGAAGAGATGTTACTCTGGGAAGGCCTGTTTTATACGGCACAACTCGAAAGTTTCTACAAATTTATGGGTTAAAATCACTCAAGGATTTACCAAAAACAAATGAATATGGAACTCCCGGTGCAATTCCTGATGAAGATGTTTCGTCAACCGAACAATAACTAATCTCGTTTAATAAGATAAGCTGTGTCTACCTCTAAAATAAAACAAATACCTGAAGACTTTTCTGTAGAAGAGCTAACAGAAACGTTGCCTTCCGGGCATGGCGGTTTTTCATTTTATTCGCTCAAGAAAAAAGGGTCGACCACTCCCGATGCAATTCAACGAATTCAGAAATCTTGGAAATTAGAAAGTAGGCAAATATCGTTTGGCGGCCTTAAAGATAAGCATGCAGTTACTACTCAATTTTTTTCAATTAAAAATGGCCCCAAAAAGAATCTAGATCTTTCAGATGTTATTGTGAAATATCTTGGTGAAATATCAGGGCCATACGATGCCAGTCATTTAGCTGGAAACCGTTTTGGAATTATCATTAGAAATATCAATTCTGACCAAGCTAAGAAAACAGATACCATAATTAATGCTTTGCCAGGGACAGGCATACCCAATTATTTTGATGACCAGCGATTTGGTTCAATTGATTCTTTGAAAACCGATTTTATTGCGAAAAAAATGATCCTTGGTGATTTTGAACAAGCATTAAAAATTGCGCTAACTTCGCCTTACACTCATGATAACAAGATGGCAAAAAAGGAGAAAACACTTCTGATTCAAAAGTGGGGGGATTGGGCTGGATTGAAAAATGTTCTACCGCGTGGTCATTCCCGAACATTGGTTGAGTACCTTTCGTTTAATCCCCTAGATTTTAAAGGTGCTGCTGAAAGGCTCCGCCCTGAACTTGGGGGAATGTATGTTACCGCATACCAAAGCTATTTATGGAACAATATTTTGGCTCGATGGATTAACATTAATTTTACACAATCAGAAATTTTTTTAATCAAACTAAAACTTGGGTTATATCCTGGGGTTCGATTTGCTTCTGTCGCAAATATTAAAATAATGGAAGAGTCCTTTATTCCGCTGCCATCTTCCCGCTTAAAAATCATAGAAAATGACCCATTCTTTAAAATAATTAATGAGGTTATGGCTGTGGAAGGACTAACACTTGAAGAAATGAAAATCTCAGGAACCAGAAAACTATTTTTCTCAAAAGGAGAGCGGAAGGCTTTTTATTTTCCAACTAATATTGATCATGAAGTTCTTGATGACCAATTTAACAAAGGTAAAAAAGCTGTAAGAATTGGGTTTGATTTGCCCAAGGGGGCCTATGCCACTCTTTTGATCAAATGTTTACAAACATTGTTTTGGAATAATTAAGATTCACACTTATGATTAAGGCGACTTAATTATAAGTATATGGTTGTTTTTTGTTTAAGCTGTTAGTCCTTAAACTGAAAGGATTTTAGATGTTAATGCACCGACTTATTCATCCTGAGATTAATCGTATTCTTGGCAGGGCAGGGCACCATGCTAAAATTTTAATTGCAGATGGTCATTACCCAGCTTCCACAACTCTGGGACCAAATGCTGAACTTATTCATTTGAATTTTGCACCAAATATGCTTACTTGTGCACAAGTTCTTGAGGTTATTTTGTCTGCTGTTCCAATCGACGAAATAAATACCATGATGTATGAAACAACAGGCCCTTATGGTTTACAAGAAGATCCGAAAGCTTGGAATGATTTCCGGTCAATCATTAAAAAGTCGGGCCTAGATTTTGACCTTAAGCCAATTCCTAAATGGGACTTCTATAAGGCTGTAGCTACAAACGACCATATCCTCACTATTCAAACAGGGGATACGGAAAGATTTACCAATTTAATTCTTTCGATCGGTGTCCGAATGGATGACTGATAAATCTAAGAATCCCTTAAACTTTATGATTTTTTGATCTTTATTAATATTCCTTGGAATTGTTAGCTAATCTGACTAATAATTCATTATTAAACGATTATTGAATGGTGGAGGATTTGATGTCCATAAAATGTAATATGAACAGTGCTTCAGTTTCTGGTTTTTTAGAAGAATCAGAATCGAATTTAGTTAATAAAACCGCTATTTCTGAGAAAAATGGAAATAACATGGACGGAAATACAATTGATCTTGATATGATTAAAAATGCGGTAAAGATGATTTTAAAAGCAATTGGGGAAAATCCGGATCGACCTGGTTTGATTGATACCCCTGCTCGTGTTGCTAAAATGTACGCTGAAATGTTCTCTGGTATCAATGGGGATCCAGGCAAGCATTTGCGTGTTACATTTCCTGAAAATTACGACGAGATGGTTATAGTTAAAGATATACCGTTTACGAGTATGTGTGAACATCATTTGCTTCCCTTTACTGGGGTTGCTCATATCGCATACATTCCAAATGGTAAAGTTGTTGGACTTAGTAAACTTGCTCGGGTTGTTGAAGATGTATCTAAAAGACCCCAAGTTCAGGAACGAATGACTCAAACTATTGCAGATCTAATGGACAAAGAATTAAAATGCTCTGGAGTTGCAGTTTTTCTTCAGGCTGAACATTCTTGCATGAGTATTCGAGGCGTAAAAAAACATGGTTGCACAACCATTACTAGTGTTTTGCGTGGTGTGTTTAAAACTAATCTTTCAACCAGAGCCGAAGTCCTTTCCCTGATCAACCAAAAATCTTCCTAGGTTCCGCATGATCATTAGAAAAGAATATAAGTTCTATGCAGCTCATCGTAATGAAGATTTGCACGATAAATGTAGCAATATTCACGGCCATCGGTATGGTATTATCTGCTTCTTTGAGGTTGAACGAACTGGTTCTATCTCAACCCTTTTTTCTGATTTTGATGCTAAGATAGAACCTTATCTTAAATCTAATTACGATCATGCCATGCTGATAAATGTGAATGATCCACTTTACTTAACTCTTTGTGACCATATGAAGCGGACCGGCGAAGATTTTCGCTTTAAAAAATTCAATGAGCCTACGAGTGTTGAAAATCTATCATGGCATCTTTTTAGTGAAATCACTGCCATGGGTTTTATTCTTTCCAAAATTGAAGTTAAAGAAACAGACTCATCTGTTTTTGTTTATTCCAAGCAAGATTGGTTAAATGACAAACTTACTTTTTTTAAGAAATAATAATTCACCGTTCAGATAATTACGGATAATTTTTAGGCTGGTAAGCTTAGCAAGTTGTTGATTGGTTATGCAATAATATCCTTGTGAACAGTACCTTCAACATCGGTTAATCTGAAATCTCTTCCTGAATAACGATAGGTCAATTTTTCGTGATTAATCCCCATTAAATGAAGCATGGTGGCATGCAAATCGTGTACATGCATTTTCTTTTCTTCGGCTGCAAAACCAAATTCATCGCTAGCTCCATGAACATAGCCGCCTTTGACACCACCACCTGCAAGCCAAACAGTAAAACCATGATTGTTATGATCTCTGCCTTTAGATCCTTCAGAAGTCGGGGTACGCCCAAATTCGCCTCCCCACAAAACCAAAGTTTCATCCAGCATTCCTTTAGATTTTAAATCTTTTAATAACATTGCAATCGGTTGATCGGTTTGCTGGGCAAGTTGGCGATGTTGTGCAATATCATCATGATTGTCCCAAGGTTGACCTCCCCCAGTGAATATTTGCACCACTCTAACGCCTCGTTCAACCAATCTTCTCGCAGTAAGGCAAGCTTGTGCAAAAGGTGAACTTCCGTACCCTTCCCGGATGTTTTTAGGTTCATGGTTTAAGTCGAATACTTCCTGTGCTTCAAACTGCATCCGAAAAGCCATTTCAAGAGATTGGATTCGAGTTTCAAGTTGATTATCAGCACCGCCCCTTTTTTCGAGATGCATTTGATTGATTTTTGAAAGGTAATCCATCATTTCTCGTTGTGAAGTTTTTCCAAGGGATGAGTTGGATACATTTTGAATGATTTTTTTAGGGTCCATGGTGGAATTGTTGATATGAGTGCCCTGATAAACACCAGGCAGAAAACTGCTGCTCCATAATTGTGGCCCAACCACAGGTTTGCCTGGACACATTACTACAAATCCAGGGAGATTTTTATTTTCAGTTCCAAGGCCATAAAGAAGCCACGATCCCATGCTAGGCCTAGTGGGTTGTGTTTCACCGCTCGTCATCATTAATAAAGAAGGTTCATGATTAGGTATATTAGTATGCATCGAGCGAATAACGCAGATATCATCAATGCAACTTGCTATTCCCGGAAATATTTCACTGACTTCAACACCAGATTTTCCATGCTTGCTGAATTTGAAAGGAGATTGCATTAAACCGCCTGTTTTTCTTTCAGTGGATTTGTTTGCAATATCGGGGCGTTGGCCATTGTATTTGATTAACGATGGTTTTGGGTCGAAAGTGTCAACTTGAGAAGGTCCACCATTCATAAAAAGGTGAATCAAGTATTTCGCTTTTGGTTTAAAGTGAGGTTCTTTAGGGTTTAACGGGTTACCACCGGTAGGAGCACCTTGTAAAAATCCTGAATCTGAAAGAAGGCTTGTTAGGCCTATCATACCAGTTCCTGCTCCCAGATTATGAACCATTTCTCTGCGTGTTAATAAAGACATTGCTCAGTTCTTTCTAAAATTAATCGATGTACATGAATTCATTGCTTGCCAAGAGGGCCTGCGCCATTCGTTCCCAGCGGTCCATTTTGTTGATTGGTTTATCGTTGTTTTCTTCACTAGCATGAAGAAAAAACATTGCCAATTCTAATTCAGTTGTAGAAGGCGGCCTGGAAAATAATATTTTGTACGCAGCGTTAATGTTTTGTGATTCTGATTTAGAATAGGCTTGGATTCTTTTTGCTAGCAGTTTTGATTGCTCAATAACAAAAGGGCTGTTGATGATGAATAATTGTTGTTGTGGTACCGTTGTTTCGATTCGTCGTTCGCTAGTGATATTAGGATCAGGGAAATCAAAAATGCGCAAAAGTGAATTTAGTTCATGCCTGCTGATTTTTGCGTAAAGTGTTCTTCTTTTTGAATTGTCATCGCTAAGGTTGAAAGTTGGCCCTCCAACGGTTTTATCTAGTGAGCCTGCTGCACTTAAGATGGAATCGCGCCAAGATTCAATATCAAGTCGTTTTCTGTTGAATTTCCATAAGTAGGTGTTATCTGGATCAATGTTCATGTTATTCGCAATGTTTTTTGATGATTGTTTAAATGTATCAGAGCTAAGAATATATCTATGTAATGATTTTATCGACCATCCAGAGTTAATTAAATATTGTGAAAGATGATCTAGTAACTCAGGGTTTGAAGGTGCTTCCCCTAGTTTCCCAAAATTGCTAGGTGTTGCAACGATCCCTTTGCCAAAATGCCATGCCCATATTCTGTTTGTTATTACCCTTGCAGTAAGGGGATTATCAGCCGTTGCAATGGCATCAGCAAGTTCAGTGCGCCCACTACCATTGGCGAAATTTTTACGATTATCATCAGATAATATTTTAAGAAAACGCCTTGGGGCTAATTCCCCTTGTTTAGATGGGTTTCCTCGTATGTAAATTTTTAAATCTGATGGAGTTGATTCTGCTATAGCATTTACAACAGGTAAATTTTCGGGGGTTATTTTTTTTAACTCTCGGTTGTTCTCTTCTAGATTTTTTAATTCTTCTGCTTTTTCTTTGTTAAGTTCTTTTTTCCAAGAATCACCTAATGCCAATATCCCATCTGCTTCAAAAAAAGCAGCGTAAATTTCAGAGTTCTTGTTTGGTTTATCTTTGACTGCAGTTGTTTTTTCATTACGTATTATTTTTAAAAGTGATTCTTTAGCTTTCGTTGCAGCTATTTTCTTTTGATCTTGCGTGGAGTTATCTTTTATTTCGTTCCAAGGGTCTGTGAAAAATGAGAATTTCTTGTTAGCTTTATTCTTCTCAATAAATTTTACCCATTTCTCGAGCATAACTTTTTCATTCGGGTAATCATTAAATGATATTTTGGGATTGGATTTTTTTTTGTCGATATATTGGTAACTTAACTCGTAATATTTTTCGAATTCTAAACAACGTTTTTCAACAAAGGGAAGTCTTTCATTGTGAATGAAATAGTTTAATTTGTTTTCACTGTCTGTTAATTTCTGCTTTGCCTTCTCATATATTTTCAATTCTTCTAATGAACATACTGGTGTATTGTTTAATTTAGATGAATGAAATACACCTGCTATTGAGTAATAATCTTGAGTTGGGATCGGGTCAAATTTGTGATCATGGCAACGAGCGCAACTAACAGTTAGCCCAAGAAAACCCCTGGATAGCGTATCAATCCTATCGTCAAGTTCATCTGCTATTGCACGAGCTGCATCGGTGTTTTTGTAATATTGAGCGCCTAAACCAAAAAATCCCAAAGCTGCAAGATTCTCTGTTCTTCTTGGTTCTGGAGTCAAATCTGCAGAAATTTGGTATCTAACGAAATCCGTGAATGGCATATCTGTATCAAATGCCTTAATAACCCAATCTCTATACTTATAAGCATCGCTATTTGGTTTTACTCCAAAGGTATGTGCTTGGTCTTCTGCATATCTCGCAACATCTAGCCAGTGCCTTCCCCATTTTTCTGCATATGTCTTGGTTGAAAGGTATTTATCAACAAATTTAGAATAGGCCGCATCGGAATTGTCCCGATTAAATTCTTCAACATCTTCAACAGAGGGTGGCAATCCTGTTAAGGTAAAACTTAGCCTTCGTATGAGTTCATTAGGTGTTGCTTGAATTGATTTTGATAAACCTTTTGCAACTAATTGGTTTGAAATGAATGTGTCAATTAAGCTGCTGGTATTTTTTGAGGTATTAGGTTTTTTATTTTTAATTGGTTTAAAAGCCCAAAAGTTTTTACTCTTATCCCAATCAATTGCTTCTGTGGTTGTCTTTGATTTGTTTTCTCTAGGGTCCGCAGCGCCTTTTGCAATCCATTCTTTGATGTTGTTAATCGCAGTTGCACTAAGTTTTCCTTTGGGAGGCATTTTTAAATCGCCTTGATAAAGTATGGCTTTCATTAAAAGGCTTTTATCTGGATTCCCAGGAGCTATTGCAGGCCCAGTGTCTCCTCCTTTTAATAGTGCTGCTTTAGAATCAACCAACAAGCCTCCTCGTACTTTCTTTCCTTCTGCGTGGCATTCGTAACAATGTTCAATCAGGATGGGTCGAATGTTGGATTCGAAGAAAGCGAAATCTTCTGCTTTTGCAAAATTTGATAATGCATGAAGGAGAAAATAAGAAGAAAGTATATTTAAAACAACTCTTTTATTAATCATAAATTAATCTTACATCATGGGGTGAGAATATACGGCAAGGTATTATATTTTAGATAAATCAACAGATTTTTGCAAACCATTATTTTAGGTATAAGCTACATAACCCCCAAGTTGTACTTTCTCGAAAGATTTTAGGCCAAAATCTTTGATTATTTATCAACGAAGAGGTTTACCGCTTAATGCGACGCCATTGGTGTCCAAAATTTGAAAATGATGGATACTAGCGTTTTTACTATTAGTGTACGTCCACACTATTTTTTTATCTCTGTTCACTTCAATAAGTTTTGTTTCATTTGCTTTTGCATGATGGGATGTAATAACAGTATTTCCATTAGGAAGACGATGCCCGCCACATGCATCATTTATTGGTTTTCCTGGTAAATCATCATTTGACAGAGACCAAACTGTCTGCCCCTTGGGATCAACTTCGATTACTAGATTTCCTAAAGTACAATTAATTAAAGTGTTTCCATCAGGAAGGCGAATTGCTGTAAATGGCCAGTTAGGGGTTTTTACTTCCCAAACAATTTTACCATCTGGAGAATATTCGCGTACAACTTTGTCTAAGAGTTGGGGGATAAGATAATTGCCATTGGGGAGTTTTCGAGCCATTCTTGTTTGTAAATGATGATCTTTTGTTTGAGCTTGAATAGGCATATCGACGATGATTTTTCCTTCTCTGGATACTTCAACCAAACGAGGCTTAGGTCCTGCTTCAGTGAACATAATGTTTCCGTTATCTAAAGGCATAACTGTATTTACTTCTGATTGAGTGCCTTTAAATTCAAAAACAGTTTTACCTTCCTTGGTGATTTCTAGAACAGCCCCGCCTGGATATTCCTTACCTTTTGAAACAGCTAGCAAAGCGTTTCCATTAGGTAAAAGCCAGCCATCTCTTGACGATTTTGGTATTTGCCAAGATATTTTCCCATCCCCATCAACAACAAATGTTTCTCCCCCAAAAACAATAAACGAATGTTTTATATCGGCAGCGAAAGCGAAGGTAGATGTATTCAACAGTACTACCGTTAAGATAGGCACACAAAACATGAGGTTCAGTTTTGAAATAATTTGATACATCTTTAATCCTTATTTGAAGTTGGTAAAAAGCTCATGATTGACAACCATTTGATACAAGTAATCTTAACGGGCTAATAAAGTTTTGAATTTTAATTAACTCTCGAATAAGCACTCTTGCGATTATTTAAGCAAAAAGACAATCCATTACTTTGCCACGATTTAGCTGGGAAGGCCGTTTTTGTCTATCTACTATTTCGGCATCAGGCTCGATGCCCAATGCATGGTAAACGGTAGCACCGAGATCGTCGGGAGTGAAAGGCACCGTAACGGGGTATGCTGCAATTTTGTCAGATTTTCCAATAACATTCCCACCTTTAACTCCAGCGCCAGCAAACAATGTGGTGTAACAGGCAGCCCAGTGGTCTCGGCCATTACCACTAATTTTTGGTGTCCTGCCAAATTCCCCAGTAACAATGACCAAAGTTTCTTCAAGTAGCCCCGTAGATTCCAAATCATCAAGCAAACAAGATACTCCCCGATCAAGAGGAGGCAAAAGTTCGTTTTTCAATCGGGTAAAATTGTTGCCATGCGTGTCCCAATTTTGAACCCGTCCCATATTTGCCTGAACTACGGGAACCCCAGCTTGGGATAACCTTCGTGCAAGAAGTAAGGATTGGCCAAAGGAGTGATTACCATACCTGTTTCGACTTGCTAAAGGTTCAAGATTTAAATCAAAAGCTTTGGCAATTTTGCCAGAAGCTAAAACCGAGAGTGCAAGTTCTTGTTGATGCGCAAGTCTTTTCGTGGAGGCAATAGATTCTAGATTTTTTTGTTGATCGTTTACTTGCTTTAATAGGAGATTTCGTTCATTAACCCTATCAATAGCAATTCCAGGGAACAGCGAAACATTGTCCACTTTAAAATCAGGTTTTGCAGGGTCTTGATTAATTTGCCATGGATCATGCCTTGGCCCAAGGAAGCCAGCATGTTGGCCTGGCCAAGTTAAAGGCCCTTCTAAAAGAAAGGTTGGTAGGTTTATCCCGCTGGGAATACCATCAGATCGTGGCCTAAGGTAATCTAACGCAGAACTAAAAGAAGGCCAATCATCTCTGGAAGCAACTTTGTCAAAGAACCCGCCTGGTTGTTGATGCCCTGTTATAGTGTGATGGGTTGCCACTAAGTGGTTGTTTTCTTTGTGTGCCATACTTCGCACTAAAGCATATTTATTAGCGCGCATAGCCAGCATGGGAAGGTGTTCGGAAATCTGAATACCAGAAACATTCGTTGATATGGGCTTAAATTCGCCTCGGATTTCAACTGGAGCATCAGGTTTCATATCAAACATATCAATATGGCTTGAGGCACCGGTAAGGAAAACAAGAATGACCGACTTAGGTTTTTTAGTATTTAAAGAAGCAGTCAAACCAAGATTACCCATGCCTAAACCAAATAAACCTGAAAAGCCTACTTGAAGTAATTCTCTTCTTAATATGCCCGTAGAATGCAAATGTTGCAATTTTTGATTATTCAAGGCGGGATCCCTTAACTAGGAATGAAAGTCAAGACTCTAAGATAAGCTTAAATCGGCATTTCTGGAAGACTTTTATTTGGAAATATGGGTAAGAATACGGGTTGGGTTGAATTGGTGTCATTAAACAGTGATTAATCATAGGTTTTGAGCCCAAACTGGTTTAATGCCTGAGTGACTATTTCACTTCGTAATAAACTAAGGAATGCAAGAATTTCCGGGCGTTTTAGCCTACTTTTAGGAATTACAAAGTCATACTGTTCTTCGGCAATTGGAATAAAACAAAGGTCGGTGTTTTCCACTGCAGATTGTATTGCAATCCCCCAATCGGAACGCTTTTGGAGTATGGATGCAACCACTGCGGTATGGGATTTTACTTCTGCAAGATAACCGCTGGGGCGTACATTTTTTAGTAACCGGTCTATAAGAATTCTTGTTCCACTGCCTTTGTTTCGATTTACCATCAAGAGATCTGATTGATGAGTAGCAATGTAAATTGCTTCTGCTAAATCTTTACCTGCGAATCTTTGATCATCTAGCCTAAATACAAAGCCCTGTAATCGCCCATAACCTTTAATTAATTCAATTTCATTATTAAGAAATGGCTGGTTGTAAGTGTTGGACTCTTCATCCAATAAATGAATGCCTGCAATATCGCACTCATTTCTTTTTACCGCTTCCAAGCCTCCAGTACTGCCAACAGGGAGAAATTTAGCGGTTATCCCAATTTCCCTGAGTTTGCTTATTAAATAATCCAATCCAATGCAGTGACTTCCGATAATTACCAGATCTGCAGGTTCGATTTCTTTCCCAATTAGGTGAACATCAACAATTTCATCTGCCTCAAGATATTCGTTTTTTTTGGGAATTACGATAAACCCATCAGCTTTTGCAAAAGCAGTAACCGACCCTGACCCTTTTCCCATTGGATAAGCGTAGTATTGAGAATTAATAGTTTTTTCAGGTTCTCCATTAGTGTTATTCTGGACTAATCCTACCAACAGAAATTCTGTTCTACCTCGCTCAGAATTCACCCTGAAGGGAAGGGTGGCTTTAGTGGTTTTTTTGTTTCTGACTAATTTTCCAGCCATGCATTTTAATACAGGCGCTACGAATTCTTGAAAAGTAAATATTGCAGAAGTGGGAAAGCCTGGGAGAACTACCACCGGAATTTTTCTTTCCTGATGATTGACAACAGCTAGACATAAAGGTTTACCGGGTTTTAGCGCTATGCCATGAGCTACAATTCCGGGTTTTCCAAGTTCAGCAACAACTTTATAAGAAAGGTCACCACCGCCTTTTGATGTTCCTCCTGAAAGAAGAATTGCATCGTATTTTAGGCAGGAATCTAGAGTGGTTTTTAAATTTTCCCAGTTATCTTTTATGATACCCAAACAGACTACTTCGCAACCCAGTTCTCTCACAGCATCAGCAAGTACGGTGCTGTTACTATCGTAAACACACCCAAGAGGCAAAAACATGCCCGGCGCAATGATCTCATCCCCCGTCGAGAAAATCGCAACAATAGGCTTCCGAACAACAGAAACCATATTTATGCCTAGTGCTGCAAGAACCCCTGTTTCCCGTGATGATAAAACCTCTCCTTTTCGTAAAACGATTTCACCTTTGCTAATATCAGTTCCAGCAAAACTTATGTTAGCTCCGGGTGCAATAGCTCTGCTGATCAACAACCTGTCGTTTTTAAAATCAGTATGCTCGATCATGACAATTGCATCAGCACCTCTGGGCAACATGCCCCCGGTAGCAATTGGTAGAGCTAAATTAAATTCAACTACTGTTCTTGGTTGAAAACCCGTAACGATGTTTTCATCCCCAACTTTTAATGATTTGATTGAATCTTCGGAAGCGCCAAAAGTATCTTCAGCCTTCAGTGCAAAACCATCCACATTTGATCGGTCAAAACTAGGCACATCAATTGGTGCGTAAACATCAACTGCAAGAACTCTGCCTAATATCTGATCTAGGGGAACAATTTCGCTTTCAAGAGCAGACATATTTAATTCTGATTGGAATAATTTTTCCGCTAGATCGCGATCGATCACATTAAGAAACTGTTTTTGATTGATTGATTCGTTCATATTTTTAGTCATAAAGGTTGATTTTTACATTCTCTCCAGAAGGGTAACCTTCGCATTCACCCGGCACCATTAAAAAACCATCAGCAATCGTTGTGGTGCTGAGCATTGATGCCCCACTTATTGCCAGAGGTTCTGCAAATCCGTTATTAATTTTCACACGAACATAATCCATTCGGCCTACCATGGATGAAATTTTGGAAGCGAGCGGGAGAGTTATTGATTTGTAAGGCAACTCACAATTAATGCCTGCAAACTTCCTAATTGCTCTGCTTGCAAAAAGGTCATATGAACAAAGACATGACACAGGATTACCTGGTATTAAAAACACATATTTACCATTAATAATCCCGAGTCCAGAAGGGCTAGCTGGCCTTAATGCCACACCATGAATTAAAATTTTCCCAAGTTCTTTTACAAGAGAAGGGGCGTGATCTTCCTGACCAACAGAACTTCCCCCACTGACCAAGATAAAATCTGCATTTGATTTAGAAAGCGCGTCACTAATTAATTCTCTTCGGTCTTCCAGAAAAATAATGTTGGGATGAATTTGGATATCCCTGTAAACCAAAGCATCAAGCATTACAGAATTAGAATCAACAATTTGATATCCCTTAGGCATGGAGCCGGGCTTTAGTAATTCATCTCCTGTAATAAAAATATCCACAATAGGTTTTTTTATAACAGAAACAGAAGGTGTTCCGATCGAAGATAAAATACCAACATCTTGGGGTCGAAGTTTTCTTCCTACAGTTAAAAGCTCTTGCCCAATTTTGACATCCTCGCCAATTCTGCCAACATTTTTCCCAGGGGGAATAGATTCGATAACTCTTAAAACTTTGTTTTCTTCTTGAGCTAATTCCACGGGAATAACTGAATCAGCACCTTCGGGCATAGGCGCGCCGGTCATTATCCGAACTGCAGTTTGAGTTGTAACGCAGCCTTCAAAAGGTTTACCAGGCAATGATAAGCCAAGGACTTTAAAATCTAAGGGAGAATATGTTGCTGCCCCAAAGGTTTCCTCCCCACGAATCGCATAACCGTCCATTGCGGAACGATTAAAATTTGGAACTTTCACGGTTGATATAATTGATGACGCAAGGACCCTGCCTGCAGCTTTGTTTAAACAAACGACTTCAAAATTTTTTGATGGCGAAATTTTATCATCAATAATAGTTAAAAAATCAACGACATCTTTTTTTTCTTTAAAGCCTTTCATGCGGATATCTGTGCTGTCTTTTTTATCTTTATCTTGTGGCATAAATCAATCCTAAGTAATAGTTTCATGCTTACTTTTTGTTTTAATAATATTATATTAAATGAGTTGGGAATTTATTTGTAACAGGTTATTATAGAAAGGATGCTCAATTGCAAGTTTTACAAAATAATTCGACAATTGAATCGAGAAGCCGTTTCAAATTTTTGACGGGTGCTCGAGGTCTTGAGTATCCTTACAGTGTTTTATTGCTTGTTTGTTTTGGGATAATTGCTGGCATATCTGTTTCTAACCTTAAGTTATCAATAGGAATTCCAGGCCATGCAATTATCAAGGTAATGATACCAATGGCGCTGGGGTTATCATTAGCGCCTGCAAGGTCCGCAGGGTCAATCATGGGTATTTCCGGGCTGATCACTGCTTTTATTGGCCAAACACTTACCGAAGGCCCTGGTACTGGTACGGGAGCGTATACCAGTCTTGTTTGTACAGGAGTGCTTATGGATTTTACCCTGTATTTTGCGAATACAGGCTGGAAATTATATACAGGGTTAATGGTATCAGGATTAATCGCAAATTTGATGGCGCTTTATGTGCGAAGTGGATTCAAATCTTTTTTGAAAATCAACATTTTTGATTTTAACACTTGGTTTCAAACTGCTGCTTTTACTTACCCAATCTGCGGTTTACTTGCTGGGCTACTTTGTGCACTGTTAGTGTTTAAATTAAAGAATCCGTCCAACAATCGTTAAGCAAACATCAAGAAAGATTGCTTACAGCGTTGGTAACAAAATCAAGCATTTTTGTTGGGCATTTTTCGCCAAGGGCATTTTCAACTCCAGATGCAACATCCACACAATATGGATTGGTAACACTGATAGCTTTGGCAATATTTATAGGAGTCAACCCTCCTGCAAGAATCCAAGGGCGAGGAAACTTCAATTTTGAAATTAACTCCCACGGGCCCGGAATACCAGTACCGCCAAACATTCCTTTACTTTTTGTGTCCACTAAAATTATTGAAGGTGGAATTTTTTGATTAGAAATTGATTCAAGCTTGTTTTGAACAAAATCTAAGCTCATTGATTCATCAATCGATAAAATACCAATCCAAGGTTTATTTTTAAGAATATCTAATTCAGGAACAGACCCATGGAATTGATAATAATCAATCCGCGGAATGGTTTTTAGGACTTCTTCAACATGGGTTACGTTAGCGTTGGCAAATACAGCGACTACAGAAATAAACGGTGGAAGATTATTGGCTATTTCTAAACCGATATCGGTTGAAATATAACGGATAGAGTCGGGAAAGAAATTAAGACCAATTGCATCACACCCAGCATCAACGGCGGCCAAGGCATCCTTAACAGTTTTTAAGCCGCAAATTTTCACCCGGACTCTTTTAATAATATTGACCCTTTTTAGTTCAAGATTAAATTAGAATATCAAGCTGCTTTTTTTCTGCTTTCTCCAATTCCAGCTTCAAGATACCAAGTCGGAGGAACAGGCCTGCGATTAAGCTCTTCCGCAAAATTCCAAAAGCAGACACAAGGTTCACCAGGTTTCCATGAAAAGAAAGCTTTGCGATTATTTACCAGCGTAGGAAAACCTATTAATCCTAGTTCAGGAACTAAAGGTTCCACACCAATATTCTTTATTTCAATTAACGTGTTTTCAAGGGTCATTTCTGTTACATAGAGTTCGTCTGTAACTTCGTAGCTTTTTCTTCTTTCTTTCCAATTGAGCTTATTTTTTTTCTTTTCATAGAAATTCTTTTCGGATCGTAAAATCCTTACCCTAGAAGATACACATTTTAAGTCTTCTGCGACCCTGCTTGCTAAAGGAAGCATGGATTCAGCAGTTTCTAAAGTCATAATGTCCATGAACATTTTCCTGAAGCTAGGAGTCTATAGTAATTCTAATTTCTTTTAATTAATTCGGAATAAGCAAGATTCGACCTAAACCTATTAAGGTCAATTCGTAAGGAGAATTATTTAAATGGTGGGAATATTGAATACTGTTAACAATTATGCCGGTTACTCATAATTGCCATTTGGGTAAAGAATGATAGTTGTAAGGAACAAACATCATTCTTTCCACTGAACAAAGCCTTCCAAGGCAAAAAATTCGGGAAGACCAAGTTGATCAAACATCCTTGCAGTTCCAAGGTTTCGATCTTCTGCACGCTGCCAGAACTCTCTTCGGTCTGAATTTCCGGGAAACATGGCACGATCTTTTTGGGATTGGTGGCGAAATATTGCCATTTTCTTTCTTTCAAGTTCTTCCGGGCCTAAAGGGACGACTCTTTCTAAGTCTTGGGGTTCCCATTCTTCCCAAGCACCGCGGTAAAGCCAAATTTCAGAGGAATCACCTTTGGTTCTTGCTCGCCGAACTGCCTCAAAAATTGCCTCTGCGCAAACCCTGTGGGTACCATGCGGATCCGAAAGTTCGCCTGCCACATAAATCTGATATGGATTCAATTTTGTTATCAAATTTTGAATGTCATCAATATCAGCAGGGTGAATAGGTGCTTTGGCAATGGTTCCTGTGCGATAAAAACGCAAGTTCATGAATTCTAATTGTTCTGGGGGTATCCCACATGCAAGTGCCGCTGCTCTAGCTTCCGTTTCCCTAATTAGGGATTTAATTTTCAACAAATCATCGGTATCAGATTGCCCCGGTACTTTTTTATCAAGGAAGTTTCTTACTCTTTCCTTCACTTGATGAGTTTGTTTTTCATCAATTTCGAAAAGACTATTAAAAGCCGCAGCATAATCGGTAAAGCGCCATGCATCATGATCAAATACAGCAATGTTTCCACTGGTCATGTAAGCGACGAAAACCTTATGGCCTTGTTCGACAAGACGAATCAAGGTTCCCCCCATACTGATAACATCGTCATCAGGATGTGGGCTGAAAACAAGAATGTTTTTTTTAACCATCCCCGCTGGTTCATTACAAATGGTATCCATCAATTGCTTGAAAACCTTCAAGCCCAATACGCTAGCAGGCCCGTGTTCTCTAAGAAGTTCATAAAGTTCATGTTCACGAAAATCATCATCGGAAAGTTTTAACAATCCTTTGCCCGTCTTTAGGCTTAGCTCGATAACAGCTTTCCTAATTAAAGTATCATTCCATGAAACAGGTCCAACCGCCCAAGGCCTGTCGATTGCGGAAAGGCTTTTGGAGGCAGCTTGATCCAAGATATAAGTTGCATCCTGATGTTCTTGAAGGAAACTTGCGGTAACATTTTCAGAAACAGGGCCTTCTAAAGCTTTTGCAACAATCGGTGCTTTGTGTTCACCATATGCCATCAGAATAACTTTGCGGGCATCCATGATGGTGCCAACGCCCATAGTAAGGGCACGAAGGGGGACATTTTCTTCTCCAAAAAAGGCTTGTGCAGCGTCTCGACGAGTAACAGCATCTAAAGTGGCAAGTCTGGTTCGGCTATGACGGGTGGAACCTGGCTCATTAAAGCCCATATGCCCGGTTCTACCAATGCCAAGGAGTTGTAAGTCCAGGCCGCCTGCTTGTCTTATTTTTTTTTCGTAGTTAATGCAGAATTCTTCAATCTTTTCAAATGCTAGGGTGCCATCTGGAATATTAATTTGATTATCTGGGATGTTTACATGATCAAAAAAAGTTTCACGCATCCATCTTCTATAGCTTTGAGGGTGAGTGGAATCCAAAGGATAATATTCATCAAGGTTGAATGTAATTACCTTGGAAAAATCTAGCCCTTCCATTTTGTGCATGCGAATAAGTTCGCGATATAAACCAACAGGTGTAGAACCAGTTGGAAGGCCCAAAACAGTAAATTTGCCCTGAATCAAGTTCTGTTTTATAATTTCTTCAATCTGAAGTGCAATATGCCTTGCAGCTTGATTACTAGTTGAAAAAACAAGAGTTGGGACCTTGGTGCGCGGGATGTAGTGTGATGCCATAGTTTTTCCAGACATAACCAATTACATGGTGATTAATAATTCCTATCTATTTAACAGTAGTTTATCATATGATGCCATAGATAAGACTTGTAAAAATATCGTCATGTTTTTGAGATAAAGAATAAAATTGACCCGAGGATCTAAGGCCATGTACATTTTTCTTAATGGTGCAAAGCAAAATGTAACCGATTTGGTCACGGTGGATGGATTATTAGCGCAACTGAAGCTTGAAAGTCGGAAAGTTGCGGTCGAATTAAACAAAAAGGTAATTCCGCTTAAAGATCATGGTCATACAGCTATTAATGAAGGCGATTATGTTGAGGTTGTGACTTTGGTCGGTGGTGGAAGTGGAGAAGAGCTAAAAATGGATACTCCCTTAAAAATTGGGAAATTTGAGTTTAAAAGCAGATTAATAACAGGAACTGGAAAATATTCGACTCTTGAGCAAATGAAATATTGCTTAGATTTAAGTGATTGCGAGGCAACGACAGTCGCAGTTCGAAGAGAAAGGCTTGTTGATAAACAGGGTCGTAGTATTCTTGATTTTCTTGATTTAAAAAAACTCGTGATTTTGCCTAATACTGCAGGGTGTTACTCCGCTGAAGATGCAGTAAGGCACGCTCGATTAGGCCGTGAATTACTTAGAAATCTTGAAAATCCAGGTTCAGAATGGGTCAAATTAGAGTGCCTTGGTGATCCTAAAACGTTGCTGCCTGATCCTTTTGAAACCCTTAAGGCAACCGAAATACTAGTAAACGACGGTTTTCAAGTTCTTGTTTATACCAGTGATGACCCAATATTAGCGCGAAATTTGCAAAAAGCAGGTGCGACTAGCGTAATGCCTGCAGGGAGTCCTATTGGCAGCGGCCAAGGTATATTGAATCCCAATAACATCCGAATTATTTTGGAGTTTTTGAAAGGGGAAAATCCAGACTATCCCGTTATTGTTGATGCAGGGGTGGGTTCTGCAAGCGATGTGGCCAAAGCAATGGAGTTAGGATGTGATGGCGTTTTGTTGAATACCGCAATATCAGGAGCAAAATTTCCAGAAAAAATGGCTTTGGCGATGCGCTGGGCCTGTATTGCTGGTAGATTGTCTTATCTTGCTGGAAGAATTCCGAAAAAGCTGTATGCACAAGCTTCAAGTCCTTCAGAGGGGCTTATTTTCTAGCAGATTGTTTATATATTACTTACATAGCAAGGATTACCCTAAATTCGGAGGCTTTAGTTCCATGGTTGAGAGAAGAATCGAACTGGATCGCAGATACCAAAAAAAGAAAAAGATGACCAAGCTTAAGCAAAAGCTTGCCATGGCTAAAGATAATCGTGAAAAAGAAATAATTGTCAACAAAATCAAGGTTATCAGCCCTTGGTGGACTGAACCTACCAAATAATTACCTTATCAACTGGTAAAATGAAGTGCACCCGGATATATTTCCGGGTGTTTTCATTTATATTTCGGCTTTGATTGGAGAATAAATAATGGCAATGGAATGTGTTGCATCAGCTAGGAAAGCTGAATCGATAGGTAAAAAGTTTACCATTAAAGGGTGGGTAAGAACGCGCAGGGATTCTAAAGGTGGTTTTAGTTTTCTTGAAATAAACGATGGCTCAAGTTTTGGCAATTTGCAAGTAATCGCCAACAACACATTGCAAAACTATCAAACGGACATTTTGAAAATAGGCACGGGTTGCAGCGTGGTGATCGAAGGCGTAATCAAAGGCTCCCCTGCAAAAGGCCAAGAAACAGAATTGGTTGCAGATTCAGTTCAGGTTGTTGGCTGGGCCGACCCTAACACCTATACAATGCAGAAAAAAGGGCACACTTTTGAATATCTAAGAACCCAAGCACATTTAAGGCCAAGAACAAATACCTTCGGGGCTGTTGCTCGGGTTCGCAATCAGATTTCTAAATCAATCCATGATTTTTTTCAGGAACAAGGTTTTTTATACATCAACACGCCCATCATCACCCCAAGTGATTGTGAAGGGGCAGGGCATATGTTCAGGGTTACAACTTTAGATTTTCTTAACCCTAAAACAATCGCTAAGGCAGAAGACGATTTCTTTGGGAAACCCGTTTTTCTTACGGTTAGTGGGCAACTCGAGGGCGAAACTTATGCTTGCGCCCTAGGGAAAATCTATACCTTTGGCCCCACTTTCAGGGCTGAAAACTCCAATACTTCTAGGCACCTTGCGGAGTTCTGGATGGTCGAACCCGAGGTTGCTTTTAATGATCTAATTCAGAACATGGATCTCGCTGAATCTTTTATTAAAAGAATTATTCGTGATGCATTGAATCAATGTGGCGAAGACATGCAGTTTTTTGAAGAACGAATCGAAAAAGGACTCATCCAAAATCTCGAATTGGTACTCAATAAAGATTTTCAACGAATCTCTTATACTGAAGCTGTTGAAATTCTTAAAAATTGTGGGCAGACTTTTGAATTTGAAGTCGCTTGGGGCAAAGATTTACAATCAGAACACGAGCGCTATCTTGCAGAAAAACACTTCAATGGCCCTGTCATCCTGTACGATTATCCCAAAGAAATAAAAGCTTTTTACATGCGACTTAACGACGATGGTAAAACCGTTCGGGCCATGGATGTATTGGTGCCTAGAATTGGAGAAATAATCGGAGGTAGTCAAAGAGAAGAACGCCTAGAGATCTTAGAAGCTAGAATGAAAGGTGCAGGTTTGAACCCTGAGGATTATTGGTGGTACTTGGATCTGAGAAGGTTTGGTGGCGTGCCCCATGCTGGGTTTGGCTTGGGTTTAGAGAGGTGCGTTCAATTTATAACAGGCATGGCTAATATAAGGGATGTAATCCCATATCCGCGAACACCAGGCAGCGCAGATTTCTAAGGTTTAATTAAAAAACTTATATCGAACTATGCAATAAAGGGCGTTAAACCCGTCTTTAAGGCCTATTTTTTTGCCTTCTTCATAGGTTCGCCCATCATAACTGACAGGAACTTCAAAAACACGCCATGCAGGTTTCTTTTTCTTGGCAATTTTAGCAGTGAATTCAGGCTCGAATCCAAACCGATTAGATTTGAGATCCATGCCTTCCAAAACTTCTTTTTTAAACACCTTGTAGCATGTTTCCATGTCGGTGAGATTAAGATTAGTAAGCATATTTGAAAGTACGGTAAGAATTTTGTTGGTCACCATGTGCCAAAAATAAAGCACTCGATGTTTTTCGCCAATAAATCTTGAACCAAAAACAATATCCGCTTTGTTTTCAATAATAGGTTGCAGTAACGACGGATAATCATCTGGATCATACTCCAAATCCGCATCTTGAATGATAATAACATTGCCAGTGCAGAGTTTAAACCCATCCCTGAGGGCTGCGCCTTTACCCTGGTTTACTTTCTTGTAAAGGATTTTTGTATTTTCATCTTCAAATTGGGGAAGCATTTCCCTAGTGCCATCAGTGCTAAGATCATCAACCAGAATAATTTCTTTAGGTATGGGAACCATCCTAACTCTGCGTAAAACCTCAGTAATCCAGCGTTTTTCGTTATAAACAGGAATCACAACAGAAAGCTTGAAGTTTTCAGGTATTTTGTAAAGCCCTATAGCTCTGCAATTATTCAAACCAATCATGTCAGCCAGCTTTTCTATTCTGACATTATGCGCTTCAACATCTTGCCCAGATGACGAAATATTTTCTCTGCCCTGATCCATTAATAAATCCTTCCAGTTATGAAGATAATCATTTATCGGTAATTACATTGGTTTTGGTCAAGCTCAAAGGTCTTATATCGTGCTGGCATTGACATAAAATTGGCGAAAACTTAAAGATGCTAAACAGTAGATAAACATTGCCGCTTTAGCATGGATGCTAGTAGATGTGGTCTTTAATCCCAGGGAGGGGAATCAAAAAATGGCTGATACAAATCAAATGAATGTTCCTTTGTGCGATTTACAAGCACAATACATGACAATTAAACCTGAGCTCGAAGCTGCAGCCTTAAGGGTGTTGGCATCTGGGCAAGCGATTCTTGGGCCCGAAGTTACAAAATTTGAAGAATCAGTCGCAAAGTTTTGTGGCAGTAACTATGGTGTCAGCTGTAATTCTGGTAGCGATGCTCTTTTGCTTGCTTTATGTGCTGCAGATATTGGGCCTGGTGATGAAGTTATAATTCCACCCTTTACTTTCTTTGCTACCGCAGGTGCGATTTGCAGGACAGGGGCCAAGCCTGTTTTTACAGATATTGATTATGCGACTTTTAATATTGATCCCATGCAAATTGAAAACAAAATAACTCCCCGCACAAAAGCGATCATGCCTGTACATCTTTTTGGTCAATGCGCCGACATGGAACCTATTTGGAGAATAGCCGAACGACACAATTTATTAGTCATCGAAGATTCTGCACAATCCCTAGGTGCTGAGTACCAAGGAAAAAAGACTGGAAGTTTGGCTGCTTTGGCGTGCATGAGTTTCTATCCGACAAAAAATCTGGGCGCCTTTGGTGAAGGTGGTATGGTGATTACCAACGATGCAGAATGGGCAAATAAAATGAATTGCCTTCGCGTTCATGGAATGGAACCCAAGTACTATCACAAGTACATAGGTTGGAATGCCAGAATGGATGCAATTCAAGCTGCATTTTGTAATGTGAAGATGAATTATTTAGAACAATGGCTTAAAAATCGTCAAGCTGCTGCAGCAAGATATGATTCCATTATTGACGAAGAGCATCTAGGAAGCTTTTTGAAAAAACCGACGCGCAAACCGAATCGCAATCATACCTTCAATCAATATGTGGTAAGAGTTGGTGGCGGTGAAAGGGACGCATTGGTTCAATACTTGCGATCTGAAAAAATTGGTTGTGAGATTTACTACCCTCTACCTTTACACCTTCAGGAATGCCTTCAATTCCTAGGCCATGCAAAAGGTGATTTTCCTACCAGCGAAACGGCTTGTAATGAGGTGATGGCACTTCCAATGTTCCCAGAAATTACTGCGGAACAGCAAAGGCTCGTTATTAGGACTTGTGCCTCTTTCCTGAGGCAAAAAGTTCGAAAAGTGGCTTGATCTATCTTTTTAATAAATCAAGCACTGCAGATACCGTCGCGTTGATGCCTGTCTCTAAGGATGCAGGCATATCGGGGTGATAATACTCTGAATGCAATGATGGCAAAGAGGCGTTTTTGTTTATCAAAGACCCCTCATATTTTTTCTTGGCTGCAGTTCCTAAAAAAAACATACACGAAGGAATGCCTGCTTTACCATACCTGCTAAAATCTTCACCCCACATTACTTGCTCAGGCATTGAAACAAATTCTTTACCCAACTTATCTTCCCAAACTTTCCGCAATCTTTGAGTTAAAGGAATGTCATTGGATAAGGCTGGAGTAAATTCATTATTTCGAATTAAAATTTCTGGCTCTGGGGCATTGGCTCCAATCGCAGCAGCTTTGACTATGCGTTCTATTCCACTTAAAACCTGCTTGCGCACATCATCTTTAAAGGTTCTTACAGTAAGTTGGAGTTTAACTTCACTAGGAATGATATTGTGCTTGGTCCCCCCATGAATTGAACCTACTGTAACAACAGCCGGATCAAGTGGGTTCACCTCTCTGCTTACCAAAGTTTGCAAATCTAGGATAATTCTTGCAGCAAGAACAATGGGATCAATGGTGGCGTGTGGAGCAGCACCATGCCCGCCCTTACCTTTTACCACAATATCAACGGAATCAACATTGGCGCATGCAAGTCCTTCGCGAACAGCAATAGTTCCCGCGGGCCTTGAAGCATCGCAATGTAACGCTATGCAAAAATCGGGCTTGGGGAAATCCCTGAATAACCCATCGTCCAGCATCGCTTTTGCGCCCGCACCAATTTCTTCAGCAGGCTGAGCAATAAAAACCAAAGTGCCGGACCAGTTGTTTTTTATTGAAGTTAAAATCCGGGCAGTTCCTACCCAGTTTGTCATATGCAAATCATGTCCGCATGCGTGCATGACTCCCGTATCTAATCCTTTATCATTTCGGGCCACAGCTTTGCTTGCATAAGGTAGTTTTGTGTTTTCAAGCACAGGTAAAGCATCCATGTCGGTTCGCACCAAAACAGTTGGCCCTTTGCCATTTCGAAAAACACCAACAATTCCAGTTCTTCCGATTTTCTCTTTAACTTCAAAACCAAGTTTTTTTAATTCTGAAGCGAGAACAGCGGCAGTCTTAAATTCTTGGAAGGATAATTCAGGGTTTGCGTGAAGATTTTCATAAAACTTCATTAGTTCGGGTGTGTGATTTGTTGTAAGATCCCTGGAAAACTCTTCACTAAAAGCAGAGGTTGTGTAAAACATCTGGACAATAATAAAAACAAAACACAAATGTTTGAACATGAACATGAGAGGTTTCCTCGGGAATACTTTGGTGAATCAAACCTTTTTAATGTTTTATACCGGATTTAACTTTACAGTTAGCGAAATTAGCTATAATTCCAATTGTGGTTTTGGTTACCTTAAGGAAGGGGATGGTCATGCAGTTCAGAACAATTCCGCTTGCTCAAAGGCAAGATATATTTTTTAAACTTGTTACTTTGCAGGATGCGAAGAGCAAAGGCATCAGAGAATCTAAAAAGATTATTATCGATCAATTTCAAATCGATGATGCTACTCTTGAAAAAATCACTGAAGAAGGAATGGATCGTAATTGGCCACCTTTATCAGATAGTGAAGAAGATGTTCAGGTTGCTGATTCTGATGTCGATGCGGATTCTGTAAAATCGATTGATTCGGATGAAGAAGCGATTGAAGCCATCGAGTCAAATGAAGAAACAACTGAATCTACCGAAGCAACTGATGATGAAGTAACGCATTTACCCGAAGCGTAATCCCTCATCTGGTTGCTGATTAAACAATTAACGATAATAAAAAAGGCCCCTGTTATGGGGCCTTTTTGTTTTTAACTAATACTACTTTATTTGCTCTAACAAGAATGTGCCCTTCTTATTAGAAGAGATGATATCTAATTTGCCATCACCGTTGATATCAACAATAGCAAATTGAGTTCCAATCCCCGAATCATTATCTAAAACAACAGGATTGAAAGTGATAATACCATCCGAGCTTTTGCTGCCTTTAAGCATATAAACATAAGCAGGTAAACTTGAACCAGGCTCACTTTTCCCATGAGAATAAAACCTTTTGCCTGTGACCATATCTTTTACGCCATCCCCATCTAAATCTACAAAATGCATGGCGTGTGTTTCAGAAACTAACTCAGGGAATAAAACCCGAGTATTAAAAGTTGGTTCCTTAGCATTATCTTTGATCTGCTTGTGCCACCAAATCCCATATTTATGTGCTGAACTAGAAAGTACATCAACCAATCCGTCACTGTCCAAATCGATGGCGTGCATATCTGCGGAAGAATCACCAATTTTGGCAGCATGAAATACCCAAGGTTTTCCTTCATATTTGGCAGGTTGTTCCCACCACCCGCCTGTACAAATAACATCCATTCTGCCATCTTTATTGATATCCCCGATCCCTAAGCCATGAGCGTACTTGAAAGTTCCAGGTATCTCTTTGCCTTCCGAGCTTGGCAAGCTAATGGGATTCATGGTCCAAGTTTTAGTTGGATCATCACCATTAGGGGTAAAGAAAGCCATTTGCCCCATGTGCTCCTGTTTTGCAGGCTGAGTACCCATGAGAAGAACTTTTTTCCCGGTACCCAAAAGATCAACATAAAGGGGGGTTTCGTTACATGCGCTCGACCAAATTTCGTGCTGCTTCCAGTGCCCATCTTTGCCTTTGGGATTTTCAAACCAATGGCATGGCGCACCTGGAAAACCAATAACGATTAAATCTGGGTATCCATCTTTATTAATATCGTCAGCCCAGCAAGCGAAGGATTGACTATATCCTTTAAGGCCATCGCCATAATTTCCAGGTTTTCGAATTTCATGCATTTTCCAGCTCGGGGCTTCGTACCAAGCTTCACCGTTGAGAATGTCCATCTTTCCATCTTTGTTCACATCAGCCACTGCAACCCCTTCAGACCGGAAAACCGTGTCGATCGTGGTTTTCTTCCAGTTTGGGGATGGGGGCAAAGCTTTAACGGGGTCAGCATTAACGGTAAAAGCCATAATAGGCAGAAAAACAAAAGATAACGTCATAGCAAACTTACTCCGAGGTATAGGATATATTCCCCATATTTACTAATGGGTAATTGAATCGTCTGCTTAATATAATTGAAAAATGAATATTTGCGAAAACAAAAATGTATTCAGTAACAAATTAATTACACAAGGTTGGGTATCGATTTTGCCGGAACGGAAATAATGTTTCAAACCATTTTTCTTAACATCTTTTTCACAAAGAACTTAATTTTTACTAAACTTTTATTAGGGAAGACACTTGGTTCGCTTTACAATTAATCAAGTTGGTACGAAGCTATTAAAAGGAAAACAAACATGAGCAAAAAGATGTTGGACTTGGTTCTTCCCCGAATTGCAAGAGTACTTAGCCGCCAGTTAAAAAGTTATCGCGCAGGTACAATTGATGACGCAACCTTTTCTGACAAATTCGATTCGATTCTTCAACAACAATGTGAATGGCTTAACAAGCAAGGTTTTCAAAGTGTTGATGCATCAATAACAGTGCACGCAGCCCTGATCGTTTTAAGTTCGCCAGGGTTAAAAGCCGAATCAAAGCGCCTTGATACACCTCTTGAAGTGATCGAATTCAGGGCAATCTGTGAATCCGCCAAAGACCTTGGCGAAACATTAGGCGTTCCAACTTACGAAGTAGTGGAAAAACTCAGCAGCTTGCTAGCATTTCATATGAAATAACTACTTTACCTGTTCAGGCTTTTGACTAATTCCTGAAGGTTTTTTCTGTTAATCGGAAGGTTATTGTTGTCAACATAATCAATATTAAGGGCCTCCCAGCCATCTTTACTGGAGGTATCAACTTTAATAACCGCATCCCCAAGATATTTTTTGTTTGACACAACCCCGAAGTATTCCATTTTTAAGTTTATTTCTGATCTGTTTTCCTTGTCTTTTACTTTCACGATTTCATACTTTACCATTTCAATTTTTTGGGCTGTTGGGTGAACAGCCTTTATCAAAGCTTTTCCCAATTCAGCCATGAATGTTTTTTCTTCCGAATTCCTTTTCTTAAATGATGGAATGTCATCGTTTATCCAACTTCGGACACTAGCCCCAGTTACTAAAAACACGAATCCTGCAAAAAAACAAAGTGGTAGCCAGTAATTTTCCTTGCTATTCATTATCTATTCCTCCTTAATGATTTACTTACCCAATTCAAAAGGATCTTTGTCATGAGTAAGACTAAATTTCACACTATGTTTCTATATTCGCTTATTTGGATCATTTATTCTACTAATTTAATTAATGCACAAAAATTTTTACCTAACACTACACTTTTAGATGCAGGTGATTTAGGAACCAAAATGGTTTCGGGTATAGGAACTTGGTTGGATGCAAAGACATTAGAAAACCAAACTTCACGAAACGAAAAATTTCTAAGTAATGCAAAAAAAGATTCATTGGATCCAAAAGTCTTAGAGCAAAAAAAACAAACTTTGAAAAAGATTTTAGGGATAATAGATTCTCCACAAAGTACAGAAGATTTAGAACTCCATGAAACCCTTAATAAACCAGCGCTTATTTTTGAAAACAAACAATACAAAATCTTTAAAATTCGCTGGCAGGTTATTGAAGGCCTGCACGGCGAAGGTTTGTTAATTGAACCAAAAGGAAAGCCAATAGCCCAAATTGTTGCCATTCCTCCTCCTGATATTATTCCTGAAAGTTTCTGTGGGCTTACCAATGATAAATCAATTCCAATGGGAAAAATTCTTGCAGATTTAGGATGCAGGGTTATTGTTCCAACGCTTATCGATAGAAAACAGGGCTTTTCCAATAACCTAGACATTTCAAGAAAAACCAACATTCCCAGGCGTGAATTCATCTATCGAATGGCATACGAGATGGGTTTTCAAATTAATGGTTTGGAAATTCAAAAACTACTTCCGCTGATTAATTGGTTCTCTTTCAAAGACCCCTCAATTCCAATTGGTGTTGCAGGTAATGGTGATGGTGCATTTCAAGCATTGGTTTTAAGTTTTCTCGATAATCGCATTAAAAGTTCATGGATTGATGGTTATCACCTAAACCGAAATAAATCATGGTCAGAACCACTTGATCGTAATATCTGGAATTATTTGAAGTATTTTTCTGATGCGGAATTGATTTCATCAAGTAATGGTTCAACTTTGATTTCAAGTTTTAGCTATCCACTTTACAAAGGGGCAGAGAAAATCGGCAACCTTAATCAAGCTGCGCCAGGGGTTTTATCTGCACCTGCAAAGGATTTGATTATCAAGGAAAACGAAATCCTTACTTCTTTTTTGAAAACATTAGGTTCTGAAACAAAAGTGGTATTTGAAAATATAAATCCAAGTTCAACACTAATCCACTTGGGCACAAAATTTATTTTAAATATGGCCGATATTAAATCAAAACCAATCAACGAGACTCCGCCAGTTACTTTTGATTTTACCACTACCGCAGAGGAACGCCAGCAAAGGCAATTCAACGAATTGATTGCTTTTATTCAAAAATCATGGCGTAAATCAGAGAAGGTTCGACAGGAATTAATTTCTAAATATGATTCATCAACTGTTGAAAAGTGGGAAAAGAGCTCAGAACCATTAAGGAAATATTTTTCAGAAGAAGTGATAGGGAAACTTCCCGCTGCTACTTTGAAGCCAAACCCACGATCCCGCATTATTTATGAAAACAAAGATTTAACAGGCTATGAAGTTGCTCTGGATATCCACGACAATGTATTTGCTTATGGAATATTGTTGGTGCCTTCAAACATGAAGGTTGGAGAAAAACGCCCTGTGGTGGTTTGCCAACATGGGCTTGAAGGAAAACCAACAGATGTTTGTAACCCGGACAAAAAAACTCAATATTATAATTCGTTTGGCGCAGAATTGGCAAGAAAAGGGTACATTGTATTCGCTCCACAAAACCCATATTTGGGCAGAGATTTGTTTCGTGAATTGCAAAGAAAGGCAAATCCTTTAGGGTTGAGCCTTTTTTCATTCATCGTTCAACAGCATCAAGTCACATTGGATTGGCTTAAAACGCTTCCGTATGTTCAACCAGACAAGATAGGTTTTTATGGGCTAAGTTATGGTGGGAAAACAGCGATGCGCGTCCCTGCAATTCTAAAGGATTATTGCCTTTCAATTTGTTCCGGGGATTTTAATGAGTGGGTGGGGAAAAATGTGCTTGTTGATTACCCGGGAAGTTACATGTGGACCTATGAATACGAAATGTATGAGTTTAATTTAGGTAAAACTTTTAATTATGCGGAAATGGCAATGTTGATAGCACCCCGACCTTTCATGGTGGAACGAGGGCATTCGGATGGGGTTGGGATCGATGAGATGGTTGGTTGGGAGTATGCAAAAGTACGAAGATTTTATGCTTTTTTGGGCATTCCTGAGAAAACTGAAATTGAATTTTTTAAAGGTGGGCATGAAATAAACTCGAAAGATACTTTCGCGTTTTTGAAAAAGCACCTCGGATGGCCAAAATCAGACTGATTTATATCCTTCGCCCTTATATATTAAAATTAATGTTTGATTCGGCCCGGTGATGAAACTGGCAGACATGCAGGTCTTAGAAGCCTGTCCCGCAAGGGGTGCGGGTTCAAATCCCGCCCGGGCCACTTTTTATTTTTATGGTTGATGTAATCCTATGAATCTTGATCAATATTTTGATAAAATCCGTTTCCCTTTATCGACAATCCCTGGATTGGCTCAAAATGAGCAGTTTAATGCGGATGCAGAATCCTATGATTTTCTTGTTGAACAAAAAGAAAAAGGCATCCCCTTAACCGAAGAGCAATTGCGCCTTTGGGACGAATTTGAAATTAAGATCCCCCATTTATTCAGATTAAGCACTGAATTTTGGGCGTCGAGCCATCCCTAATTACCCCTGAGATACCTTGTAGAGCATCTCTCGATTCAAGGATTTACAGGCATTTTTAAAACTTTTATGACCAATCTTTCTTTGAATTTGCATCCAGCTATGCCTGTTTTAATCACCGGAGTTTCTGGTGTTCCTGGTTTTAATTTTTTTGTGCATATGCGACAAAAATATGGGGATTCTGTTGTTGGAATTCGCCCTAAAGATACCTGGCGCATGAAAAGTGATGGGATTATTGGCGTTAATCCTGATGATTCTTCCGGAATGCTCGAACTTTTCAACAAACACAAATTTAAAACGGTATTAAATGCGACGGGTAGTTGTGCCCTCAAAGCCTGTGAATTAAATCAAAACTTAGCCTATAAATCCAATGTTTTTAGTGCCCAGGTTATTGCCAAACTTGCAACACAGTTTAATTCAAGACTTGTTCATGTTTCTTCGGATCTTGTTTTTTCAGGTGACTCGGGCGAAGGAAATTATCTCGAAGATTCACCTGTTGATCCAGTAACCATGTATGGAAAAACCATGGTGGAGGGTGAAAAAGCGATCTCTTCCATAAATCCAAATGCGGCCATTCTTAGAATTTCCCTACCTATGGGGCCTAGTTTTAGTGGCCATGCCGGAGCGATTGATTGGATAACCTCCCGTTTTAAAATGAATAAACCTGCGACACTTTATTATGATGAATTTCGGTCTCCGACCTATGTAGAAGATATGAATGATGTATTTGAGCTATTTCTATCAGAGAGTTATAGCGGTATATATCATTTTGGAGGGCCTAAAAACCTCTCGCTCTATCAAATTGGGCAGATAATCAATAAAGCTGGTGGATTTGATCCAAATCTTTTACAAGGATGCCCTAGGCACGAAGCTGGTCCCATCCCTCCCCGTGCGGGAAATGTTACGATGATTAGTGAAAAGCTTATTAAAATCCTTGGTTTGCACCGTATAAAACCTTGGCCTTTTAAACCGCATCTCATTCCGGGCGATATGCAATGGCATCATAAACGGGAACCTGAATTTGATTATTCAAAAACCCATTTGCATGAAAATCTTTATAGACATACGCGGGAAGTTCCAAGCCCAACGGAGTACTATATCCAAGCTAAATTTCGCGGAAATCATTAATTCAGCAATCCATTTTCGTCTTCCCCTAGGGTGTTTCTCAAGAATTCCTACAATTTACTATGGGAGGATTTAGAATGCAGGTGCTTCACTTTGACTGTTTCAGTGGCATCAGTGGAGATATGGTTTTAGGCGCCCTTGTTGATCTTGGCGTGCCCGAAGAAGTTATTTGCTTAGCCATTGATTCTTTGAACATCAATGTAAAAGTAAGCTTTGAAAAAATCCGCAAAAACGGTTTTGCAGCGACTTACGCTATGGTCGATGCACCAACTGAAAATAAACATCGTTACCTTCATCAAATTAAAAAAATCATCAGCGATAGCGGGCTTACACACGATCAAAAAAATCTATCCCTTAAAATCTTCCATAGGCTCGCCAAAGCCGAAGCTCATGCCCATGGAATATCAATGGATAAAGTACATTTTCATGAGGTTGGCGCAGCAGACAGTATTGCCGATATCGTTGCGGCGGCTGTTGGATTTTGTTGGCTTAAAATTGATAAGTTTACCTCAAGATCTGTTCCAACTGGGCATGGCACCGTCAAATGCGAACATGGAGTTATGCCTATTCCAACCCCTGGAACCACTGCATTGCTCGAAGGTGCGCCGGTTGCAAATGTAAATATTGGAAAAGAATTAACGACGCCCACTGGAGCAGCAATCTTAACTTCAGTGGTTACCGAATGGATTGAATCGCCACACATGACAATTAAAAAGGTGGGATGCGGGGCAGGCACAATGGATTTGCAAACTCAACCTAACATGTTGAGATTATTTTTAGGAAATGAAGTAGATAAAAATAGCGAAGACACCGTCTGGGTATTAGAAACAAACTTGGATGATATTAGTGCAGAGCATGTTGCATTTTGTACAGAATCATTAATGCAGGCAGGCGCATTAGATGTGTATACTGTTCCGATAACGATGAAAAAAGGCCGGTCCGGAGTGATTTTAAGTGTCATTTGTATTGCTGAAATGATTGATGCCTTGCAAATGATTGTATTTCGTGAAACAGCAACGATGGGAATAAGAAAATATCAGGTAAATCGAACTAAACTTCAACGGGAATCGGTTGTTATTCAAACAAAATATGGCCCAGTGGCAGCTAAAAAAGGTTGGATTGAAAACAAGTTGAATATTATTACACCTGAATTTGAAGATTGTGCTCGAGTTGCTCGAACCCATAATATACCTCTTCGAGAAGTTTACGCAGAAGTCATAAGGAATGCTTCTGTTTAAAAGTTCCAGTAAGTAAGAAAGAAAAGTTCAATGCCAAGCAGTAACGAAATTCGTCAACAATTTATCGACTTCTTTGCTAAAAAACATGGCCATACTTTTGTGCCATCCAGTGCCGTGGTACCTTTTGATGATCCAACACTGCTATTTACAAATGCAGGGATGAATCAATTTAAGGATGTATTTCTGGGGACGGGTTCACGTCCTTTTAAGCGAGCAGCAAATACCCAAAAATGCATTCGCGCTGGCGGAAAACACAACGATCTTGATGATGTGGGTAAAGACACCTATCACCACACCTTTTTCGAAATGCTTGGGAATTGGTCTTTCGGAGATTACTTTAAAAAAGAAGCAATTCGTTGGGCGTGGGAATTACTGACCGAAGTTTGGGGCCTAGATAAAAGCAGGCTTCATGTAACAGTATTTGAAGGCGATCCAAATAACAATTTGGCTGCTGATGAAGAAGCTGCTCATTTCTGGCGCACGGAAACATCTGTCCCGCACAACCATATTCATCTTGGAAATAAAAAAGACAACTTCTGGGAGATGGGCGATACCGGGCCTTGTGGGCCTTGCACTGAAATCCACATCGATCTGACTCCAGATAAATCCGGGGCTCATTTGGTGAACCAAAGTTCTGCCCAATGCATTGAAATATGGAATCTTGTATTTATCCAATTTAATCGCAATGCGGATGGTTCACTTACGCCGCTTCCTGCGAAGCATGTCGATACCGGTATGGGTTTCGAACGCGTTACTGCTGTTTTGCAAGGCAAAAACAGTAATTACGACACTGATATATTTACACCTATATTTGATGCCATTCGCGATATGAGTGGGGCTAAACCTTACTCTGGTATTTTGGAAAATCACAACGATATTGCTTATCGCGTTATAGCTGATCATATCCGCACACTTACTTTCGCAATTTCGGATGGCGGAGTACCCAGCAACGAAAAACGCGGTTATGTTCTCCGAAGCGTATTACGCAGAGCTGAACGTTACGGCAGGCAGTATCTCGGTTTCAAAGAACCGTTTCTTTATAAGCTTTGCGCCATAGTGGTGCAAACAATGGGCGATGTGTTTCCAGAACTCAAGGCGAAACCAGAAGCAGTTGCAAAAATTATCCATGAAGAAGAAGAGGCATTTCTTCGAACCATGGAACGCGGGATGAAACTGTTCCAAGAGGTTGCGGATCGAACTATCAGTGCGGGTAGTAAAACAATTCCAGCTTCTGATGTTTTTGATCTTCACACCACCTATGGTTTCTTTGCAGATATCACGGCGCAAATGGCCAGTGAAGTAGGGTTAACCATTGATTTCAATGGCTACCAAACTTTGCTTGAGAAGTTCAAGCTTGAATCTGGCAAAGATCGCAAGACATTTATTGTTAGTGCTGTAAATGGTGAAATCCCACATTGTGATGAAGCTCCAAAATATCTAGGAACCCAATCTAACGCGAAGGTTCTTGGTTGGATCGACAACAACACCGTTCACAATACTGGTGTTCTAAAAGGAGAATTGGAAGTAGCTTTGCTCCTTGATAAAAGCTGCTTTTATGCTGAACAAGGTGGGCAGGTGGGAGATAGTGGGGTAATCAAAACTTCTTCCGGAACATTTAAAGTTGAAAATACGATAAAGTTGGGTGCAGGGGTTCTTCATGTTGGAAAGTTAGATTCTGGCTCGATAACAATTGGGCAGGACGCAAAATTGCTTGTTGATTCTAGAAGAGAAGACATTAAGCGTAATCACACTTCAACCCACTTGCTTAACCTTGCATTGCGCCAAGTTCTTGGCACTCATATTGATCAAAAAGGATCATTGGTTGATGAAGATAAAACACGATTTGATTTTTCTCACTCTCAAGTAATAACAAAAGAAGAGATAAGAAAAATCGAAAACATTGTTAATGAAATTATTCAGGATGACATAGTGGTTGATTGCAGAGTTATGCCTTTGGATGAAGCGAAAAAGATTCCAGGGGTTCGGGCTGTGTTTGGGGAAAAATATCCCGACCCTGTTCGTGTGGTTTCGGTTGTAAAAAAGGATGATCCTAACTTCAATGGCTCGGTTGAATTCTGCGGTGGGACCCACCTTGAGCGAACTTCTCAGGCAGGGATGTTTAAAATTATTGGGCAAGAATCTGTAGGCAAAGGGGTGCGCAGATTAACAGCAATCACTGGTAAAGGTGCATGGCTTGAATTTCAAAAGAACTCTTCAACTATAGAGGCAATCGCAGAGAAACTTGGTTGCAATGTAGGCAATGCACTCGAGAAAATAGCCTCTCTTCAGGAAGAATTAAAAACTATCAAGGCTCAGGTGAAGCAAGGGCAGGGCAATGATTTAGTTGCAGTAATGGATAAATTGCTGGAAAGCGCGATCAGCAAAGGATCAAGCAAAATTATTACGGGTGAAATTCCTGCAGGGCCAGTTGATCAGATTAGGCAGCATTTAGATCGCATTCGGCAAAAAGCTGGTTCATGCGTTGCAGTGGTTATCTGGGTTGATGAAGGCAAAGTCGGTTTGATGAGTGCGGTAAGTGATGATCTTCAAAAAGCTGGAATCGAAGCTGGAAAAATCATCTCAGAGATTGCGCCCATAGTGGATGGCAAGGGTGGTGGCCCCAAGGGGATGGCACAAGCAGGTGGCAAGAATCCCGCCAAGGTTTCTGAGGCACTTTTAAAAGCTAAAGAAATCATCATTTCCAAAATCTCTTAGAGAAAGACTTTTATGATTGATAATGGAGGGGCCGATCTAACTCCAACTTTGCGCACTGCAATCACCTTGCTTGAAGCGGGACAACCCGATCAAGCGGTTTCGAGTGCGCATTTTCATGCAGACAAAATGATGCGTTTGCATGGTGTTGATTCCGAACAAGTTCTAGAGGCTCTGAAAGAACATGGGTGGGTTCTTTGGTGGACTGGCGAACAAGATCGTTCATTAACAAAATTCAAACAAGCATGTTCGCTCGCTGAAAAAATATCGACGCCTGAAATTCATCTTACCTTGGTAACTCAACTGGCGTTGCTGATTGCGCAAACCGGACAAATCGAACCAGCCCGTAAAGAACTGCTTAAATGCTGCAATCTAAAAATCCCCCCTGAAGACCAGTGCAGGTTGTTTTATCATCTTGCCCAATTCAGCCTTTATCTAGGCGATATTGAATCTGCAGAAAAACAAATCACACAATCAAAAACCGCTGTAGATTCATTGCGCAAGGGCTTTTACTGGCGCTCAGCAGCGCTACACGCAGAGATTCAAAAAACCATTTCAACATCAACCAAAGCGTTTACCTCTTTAGGAGAAATCAACGCTGAACAACTTGAAGAGTTGGTTTCTGCTGTAATCATCAGGGCACCTGAAAGCGATCCGGTAATCTTGCTAGAAGTGTTGGAAGACCTTCGTGAATTTCTCAAATCTTCGCCCCAAGCGAGTATGGTTCAAAAACTCAGAACTGATTCAGAAATAGCTAATCTGCTTGGCACACTTGAAAGGCATGATGATCGCATCAGCGTTATAAAATCGCAGATCGATTATTTTTCGACTGCAACTACCCTTGATAAAATCCAGATGAAATTAGCGATCGCACTTGCCCATGCGGAAGGTTTTGATTTAAGCAATTCGCTAGAAACTTACCTGCAGTGCATTAGGGAACTTGATTCGCTTGCAGACCCGGAACTATCCTTTCAAGCAATGTTTCAATTCAGTATGCTTCTTGACCAAGTGCAAAAATTCCCAGAAGCTCTTCATTGGCTTAGGCTTGCCTCAGAACAAGCATTTAAAACAGATGATCTTATTGGCACACTAAGGGCCAAGGGCATCACGGGTATTGTGTATTTGCATCAAGGAAAATCAGATCAGGCATTGCCCTATTTGCGAGAAGCACTGGAACGACTTTCCCCTAGTGACCCCTATGCTGCCAATGTAATGAAGCATTGGGAAAGTTTTCAAGCAGGGCAGAAATGCAACTGCTTCAACACGGTTGAAATTAACAGGCAAAAAGTTCGCAAGCAGATCATGAGTAAATCGCCCCGAGGTTATTTGCGAAATGTGCAGATCTCCAATGAAAACAATACTTGGAAAATCGACTTTGATTTCGCACGCTTTCCATCCGCGGAAATGCTTAGAAAAATTCAAACACTCAGCCAGGAAGCCAAAGAGAAATATTTGGATTAAGAAAGACTAGCGAATCCCTTGACCTACAGACTGGGGCGCGCCCAAGCTGATTCCGCCCTGGGGTTGCTGGGGTTGAGTGTAATATTGCTGAGGCTGGTTGTAAGATGCGGAAGGTGTTGCGGGCCGAATCGAAGGGTTGGAATAATCTTCAGATGCAGGCTGATTCGGTGATGCGCCTCGATATACAGGCATGGGTGCTTCCAAAACAGGCTGACTAGGTGGATATGTTTGTCGGGTTACTGCCAAGCTTTGAATGGTGGAAGCCTCGTTACCTCGGGGGCCATTAGAAGCAAGTAATCCTGGCGCCTGACCTGGCCGGTTGTTTCGAAGGTAAGCAATCCAGCGTTCTTCCAGTTCTTCAATGCTGTTAAATCGGTAATAAGCCTTAACTGCATTATCCCAACCATAGTTCATTGCGTAAGCAACAAAAGCAAGAAAAGTTGGTCGTCCCCCAAGAGAAACAAGGTATTCGCTTACGGAAAACCCTTCAGCATAAAGCACCATTACGTCATTGGGATATTTGGTCATGGTGAACAATCTTCGTAAAGGGATTTTTCGGCCCGGCGTGGAAAGAATATCCCTCGTCATGGAATCATGTCGTTGTTTTTCGAGATCGTCTTCCGAAAGAACACAACCACCTTCATCAGCCCAACGAGGTACGGGAGTGCGGAAATAATAAGCAAAAACGGTGTGAGTAATTTCGTGCGGTAGAACGCTGACCAAGATTCGATCGAGCGGCCCTTCAACTTG
>Ga0208226_1000016_pt1 | contig 67486 bp, 40 predicted proteins | sample LakMenE18May11ns_FD_150713 | JGI IMG/M metagenome (GOLD analysis project Ga0208226, IMG submission 150713) | Freshwater microbial communities from Lake Mendota, WI - 18MAY2011 deep hole epilimnion ns (SPAdes) | ecosystem: Environmental > Aquatic > Freshwater > Lake > Epilimnion/Euphotic zone ... | reverse complement strand
TCTAATAAAACTACTTTGAGGATTGGCGAGACTGCTAACTTAACCTTCACCCTCAGTGAAGCTTCTTCTACCTTTGTACTTGGCAATATCACCACAGTGGGTGGAACACTAGGCACCTTATCTAATTCAGGTTTGATTTACACCGCTACCTTCACTCCACCTGCTAGCACCACTGCAACTGCTACTATTAATGTCACTGCTAGCACTTTCACTGATAGCGCTGGTAATAACAATACCGCTGCAACTCAGTTCTCAATCCAGGTCGATACCGTTGCACCCACCATTACTATCGCTTCTAATAAAACCTCTTTGAAGATTGGCGAGACCGCTACTCTCACCTTCACTCTCAGTGAACCAGCTTCCACGGCCTTAATCTCTTCCAATATCACTGTGGTAGGTGGAGCACTTTCTAACTTCTCTGGTTCTGGTTTAACTTACACCGCTACCTTCACTCCATCTGCTAGCACCACAACCACAGCTACGATTAACATAGCAGCTAGCACCTTCACTGATAGCGCAGGTAATAGCAATCCCGCTGCAACTCAGTTCACGATCCTTGTCGATACCGTTGTACCCACCATTACTATCGCTTCTAATAAAACTACTTTGAAGATTGGCGAGACTGCTACCTTAACCTTCACCCTCAGTGAAGCATCTTCGAACTTTGTACTTGGTAATATCACCACAGTAGGTGGCACACTCTCCACCTTGACCCAAGGTTCTGGTAACACTTACACCGCTACCTTCACCCCTACTAATAACAGTACAACTCCAGCTACTTTTAATGTCTTGGCTAACACTTTTACTGATGGCGCAGGTAATCCCAGCATCGCTTCCAACACAATTTCAATGACCGTAGATACCACTACACCCACACCTAGCCCTGCACCTAGCCCTGCACCTAGCCCTGCACCTAGCCCTGCACCTAGCCCTGCACCTGACCCAACGCCTTCACCCACACCTACGCCACCACGAATGATGACTGCATCAAGTTCTTCATTTATAACTGGCGAAAGTAGCACGGTAAATTTAATCGACCAAGACACTGGAAAACAAATAAATTCAGTTACTCCATTTCCCGGGTTTTCAGGTGAACTTCGAATCGCAATGGGAGACATGAACCATGATGGAAAAATGGAAACGCTCGTGGCTGCGGGGCCTGGGGGCGGGCCAGCAATCATAGTTATGGATTCCGAAACAGGAACAGTATTACAAACATTCTTTGCATTTGACCCAGCGTTTAAAGGGGGCATTTTTGTAGCAATAGCTGATTTTAACTCAGATGGAATCATGGACATTGTAGTCGGGGCAGGAAGCGGAGGTGGCCCCCACGTTAACATTTTTGATGGGTTAACCCTAAATGTATTGCGATCCTTTTTTGCTTATCAAGAAAACTTTAGTGGGGGAGTAAGTGTCGCAGCTATTGATATCAATGGGAATGGTTTTGCAGAATTAGTAACAGGAGCTGGTATTGGGGGGAATTCGCATGTAAAGGTATTCGATGGAAAAACATTTGAAATAATCAGTCAATGGTACGCTTATCCTTCAGATTTCAAAGGTGGGATTTTTGTTGCAGTTGGCGATATTGGAAATGATGGAACATTTGAAGTAGCCACAGGCGCGGGAGAAGGCGGTGGGCCGGTGGTAGCAATTTGGGACCCCTACACAGGAGCCTTGCTAAATCAATTTTTAGCTTATGATGAAAACTTCAGAGGAGGGGCGAGAGTAGGAATTAGCGATGGGAATGGGGATGGTATTGCAGACTTACTCACCGGGGCAGGCCCAGGCGGCGGCCCCCAAGTAAACGGCTACAGCTTCCCCGCTTTGGATCTGCTTTTTTCATTCTATAGCGGCAATCCCAACAACGCCGGCGGCGTATTTGTTAGTTAATGAAGATTTCAAACAAGAATAATTGAACACTCTTGATGCAGTACGCCTATTTCTTAAGCAAAACTTTTAACACCGCTTTCAAACTTAAATAAAAAAACGAACAATTTCAGCTCAATTCCTGCACAAAATAGCATTTCCACAAAAATCCCCAGAAGATTGGCACGCGATATGCATAACAGTTATTATCAAGGATTAAAGTTTAAATAAACAGGGGGAACAATCAAAGAACTATGGTTGAGAACTTTTATTATGCCAAGAATGCAAACAAAACCAATTGCTTGTTTGGCTTTGATAATTCAAGATTTTAAAAGAGAAGATGTTTTAGGAGGACACATTATAAATAAAAAATCAAATACTTGCTTATTGAAGAAAGAGTTTGATGTTATTAATGTTCAACAAAACCAACAACAGCAACAATAATATTAATGAATATAGGCATTCGCACTGGGTTTGATTTATACTTAAAAAACCGTTAAGACTGATTTAGCCTGATCTTTAGCACGACTTTTATACAACCAGTGTGAATGGCCTATTTTAAAATCACCTTAAATTAGAAATAAGTCTTTCGCCAAACAAGTTACTTTATGGTATGATTCCAGTAGAAAATTTCTTATGAATCAAACCTATGAATTATATTTCAACCCAACTATTGTTACTTACATTAGGATTTTCTAATCCTGAGGTACCTTTATTTGAACAGGAAGTAAGATCCTTATTTAAAACTCATTGTTTTGAATGTCATGGGGAGGGTGATAAACTTAAAGGTGGATTAGATTTAAGGCTTAAGAAACTTATAGAAAAAGGCGGGGATACTGGTCCTAGCATAGAGGCAGGTTCTCCCGAAAAAAGCCTGTTGATAGAAAAAGTAAATTCTCAAGAGATGCCTCCAGGTAAGAAGAAATTACAAAAGCATGAAATAGAGTTAATAAAGTTATGGATTAGCACAGGCGCCAAGACTGCAAGCATCGAACCCAATGAGATTTCATCCGGTTTTATCATAACGGAAAACGAAAAAAACCATTGGGCTTTTAGAAAAATCAAAGACCCGATAATTCCCCAAATTAAAAACACCTCTTTAGTAAATAATCCAATTGATGCATTTGTATTACACAAGTTGGAATCAAAAGGTTTAACACTTAGTAAAAACATTGAAAAGCACCTTTTATTGCGCAGGGCGTTTATTGATTTAATTGGTATGCCGCCAACACCTCTTGAACTCGAGTTTTTCTTAAACGATAACTCCACTGACGCTTACGAAAAGCAGATCGACAAGCTACTTAAATCGACGCATTATGGCGAGCGCTGGGGGCGGCATTGGTTGGATGTGGCAGGGTATGCAGATTCAGAAGGTTTTGATGGATCTGACATAATAAGAACGAGCGCCTACCATTATCGGGATTATGTGATCAGATCTCTAAATGAAGGCAAACCGCTGAATCAATTCATCATAGAGCAACTTGCAGGGGATGAGTTATTAAAGGCACCATACCAATCCACCTCATCTACAGATTTAGAAAAATTAATTGCAACCGGTTTTTTAAGAATGGCCCCAGATGGTAGTTCAGCAAAGGATGTAAACATAAATTTATCTAGTAATCAAACGATTGCAGATACGATTCAAATCGTTTCAACATCATTGTTAGGATTAACCACCCATTGTGCGCAGTGCCATAACCATCGGTATGACCCGATATCCCAAGCGGATTACTTTAAACTAAGGGCGATTTTCGAACCCGCATTGAACTGGAAGTCTTGGAAAACAATTGCAGGCAGAGAGATAAAAATACAATACCCGCAGGATAAAATAAAAAGTGCAGAATTAGATGCAAAAGCCTTGTCAATCGACAAAAAAAGGATTGAAAGGCAAAGTACGATTCAAAAAGTGGAGTTTGAAAAATCACTTGAAAAAGTTCCTGCCAACCTTCATTCAGAAATCAAAAAAGCCTTCGAAACTCCGATAACAAAAAGGAATGTAGCACAGAAAAAGATTCTATCTGATTACCCGAACTCTAATGTTAATGTGGCCCTGATTATCCAAAGAGATGCAAAACTTAGCGCTGAATTTAAAGCCTACACTGATGAAGCAGAAAAAATCAGGGCATTAAAACCAGCGGTTGCATCTTATCGAGTATTGACTGAAGAACCCGGTATACCACCTACAACAAATCGGTTTGAACGCGGAGATTACGAGCAACCAAAAGAAGTTATAAAACCGGGCCATTTCGACTTATTTGCAAGCCACAACCTTGGAGCGATACCAGAAGACGACTCTTCAATTCCGACGACTGGACGAAGACTAGCATTTGCCAAGTCACTGGTTTCGGAAAACCACCCACTGACATCGCGAGTTTTAGTGAACCGATTTTGGATGCATCATTTCGGGCAAGGAATTGCAGGTAATCCGGCAGACTTTGGAAAACTAGGCGAAGCTCCGAGTCACCCCGAACTCCTCGACTGGCTCGCTTTAAACTTTATGAAGTCAGGTTGGAACCTTAAGGAGTTTCACAAACTTGTAATGACCAGCAATACTTATAAACAAACAAGTTTGCGAACTGAAATGCTACAAAATATTGACCCTGCAAACAAATTATTAGGAAGAATGAATGTACGAAGGATGGAAGCGGAATCGATCCGCGATTCCATTTTAAGAATTAATTCAAAAATTAATGATAAGCTTTATGGCCCGCCAGTCCCTGTTACTCCAGACGATTATGGGCAAATTATAATAGGCACAGATACTAGAGATGGGGCTGGAAGGTTCACCGGAAAAAAAGTTGATCTCAAAGGCGAGGAATTCCGCAGGAGCATTTACATACAGGTACGAAGAAGCACACCACTTGCGGTATTTGAATCTTTCGATGCACCAATTGTAACCCCCAATTGTGAGCACCGTAATTTTTCAACTTCCTCCACGCAATCTCTATTGATGCTCAACAGTCAATTCATCCAAGAACATGCAGAGCATTTAGCATTAAAACTGCAAAAAGAAGCGCATGATAGTATAGAGGAACAAATCAAATTAGCATGGACACTCATTTATTCATCAAGCCCAACCAAGGACGAATGTGATTTATCACTGGCATTTATTAAGGAGCAAACCAGTTCTTTCTCAAAGTCTGTGGCAAAAAAAGAAAGCAATCCGGAATTACAATCGTTGACTGCCTTTTGTCAGGGCTTATTAATTTCGAACAGGTTTCTCTATGTTGATTAATAAACGGAAGGCTTCTCAGGATGCATAATATTCAATCACGAAGAAAATTCTTGGCAGAATCATCATTGGGTTTGGGAAGCGTTGCAGCAATGTGGATGATGCACAATGATGGGTTACTGGGAGCCCCCATCAGGCCCGAGTTGGAACAGAGGAAATTTGATCTTTCGGCAAAGCAGCCCCACCATGCCCCCAAAGCAAATGCGATGATTTCACTTTTCATGCAAGGTGGGCCCAGCCATCATGACCTATTCGATCCCAAACCAGAAATGGATCGCTTTAATGGCAAAGCATTTCCTGGAACGATCAAATACGATTCTACTGACCAAGCCAGCAACAAGGTCTGGGCCTCACCATGGAAATTCAAGAAACATGGAAAATCAGGAATAGAACTATCAGAATTGCTGCCGTTCACAGCTCAGATCGTCGACGAAATTACCGTGGTTCGATCTATGCATACAGGTGTAAACAATCATGGCCAGTCAATCGAAGCATTAAACACTGGGAAAGTGAGTGCTGGTCGGCCGGTATTGGGAAGCTGGCTTGGATATGGATTGGGTACAGAAAACCAGAATCTGCCAGCTTATGTAGTTTTAACAGATCCTGTCAGTTTGCCCGTACTGGGTGTTTCCAATTTTTCAAATGGCTGGTTACCATCAATGTTTCAAGGAACGGTGGTAAGATCAAAAGAGCCAAGAATATTGAATCTCGATCCGCCTACACATTTAAAGGGAAAACCTCAAGAACGGTTGCTATCATTTTTGGATGCACTTAACAAGGAACACAAGCAGAGGCATCCATGGGAACTTGAGTTGGAAGCGCGAATTGCGACATATGAACTAGCAGCAAGAATGCAATCAGCGGGTAAAGAGGCGATGGATCTTTCTCAGGAAAGCGCATCAACTAAAAAACTTTATGGCATGGACAACCCAGCATGCGCTGAATATGCCGCCCGATGCCTGATCGCAAGAAGGCTGATTGAACGCGGGGTACGGTTCGTTCAGATTCTTTCAAGAAACCAAATGTGGGACAATCACGGAGGATTAGTATCAGCATTGCCCATAAACTGCAGGCAAGTCGATCAACCATCTATGGCACTGGTAATGGATCTAAAACAAAGGGGCCTACTTGATTCAACTTTGGTAACTTGGGGAGGCGAGATGGGCAGGTTACCTGTGATTCAAAACGATACAGGGCCAACAAAAATCGGCAGAGACCATAACACCTATGGTTTCACTTGGTGGTTGGCTGGTGGCGGGGTTAAAGCGGGGCATGTACATGGTGCAACTGATGATTTCGGCCATCATGCGGTAAAAGATGTGGTGAATCATTACGATTTACTAGCAACCATACTTCATCTATTCGGTTTGGATCACAAAAAGCTTACCTATCAAAGAAATGGTCAAGAAATGGCTTTGACCGATAATCAACCGGGGCAGGTCGTCAAAAACATTATCGCTTAAACGATTTTATCTTACAGATATAGCCTTGGGTACTAATTCAAGTTTTAACTTTGCTTCATGGGATGAGTTAGTTTGCTTCAAGTTAGAATTTATGTAAACCGGAAATGCTGCGTCTAAAACTGAAGGAATGGGAACTTCAATTGACACCTTGCTAGTTTCTGCTTTTACGATTGCTGTAACATTTTTTATTCCTGTCCAATCAGGAAATACAGTTTCAATTGAAACATCTCCAATTAATCCGGGTGCACGAAATATTTCGAGATGAATCAGAGTGATTTTTCCAGCCTCATATCCAATATTGGGCGATGCAGATGAAACATCAAGTTTACCTGATTCCAGCACTGCAATCATTTGTTCGTTAGGGTTAACAGAGCAGTAACTAACTATGTGATCAACACCTTGATCTTTAATCGTAGCAACTCCTGCAACGCATATTCTACTTGTTCGACCTATTTCCATCCATGGGCCAAGTTGAACTGCATATTCAAATTCAACAGCGCCTGCAGGAATAACTTTGGGGACGCCATGAACTCCCTGAAGATGTCTAGCTTGCTTATCAGCAACATCAACTACAATAGGGCCATCATAACCAGAGCGCTCAATCTTATAATTACGGGAAAGGGTACCGCCACGACTCCCCCACTTCATGTTGTATTCGCCAACGATTTTAAATGGGCAAGGCAAAGCTACAGCAACCCGAACTTTATCGACAGAAAAATCAGTGGGTTTTGATTGCACATGGGCAACAACGGGTGATTGATCTGGAATGGTTGCTGAAACACCAAGGAGAAAAGAATCAATTTTAGTTTCAGGGTTAGCTTTAATTTTAACTGCAACCTGACTTGCGCCTTTAGCAAAAGATGGAATTGGGGGAATTATCGATATCCCAGTTGGTAAAGGACTAAACGCAAGATCAATTTTTGAATCAAAACCTGGAGGGCGTTCAATTTTCAAATTAAGTGTGGCCTCCCCTGCTCTAAGAAGTGTAAGTGAATTTTCAACAAAATGAATAATTGGGAGTTTGCTTGTTTCGGTATGCACCAGAATACGATAAGTGAAAGATACCCCTGCACGAGCAGGGATTTCCTCGGCTATTTTTAAAGTATATTTCCCCTTGGCACTGGGAGTAAACAATAAAACAGGATCAAGTTCTGCAATTGAAACAGCAGAAGCCAACTCTTTTCCCGTGGCATCAGCAATTGAAATTTTAGGCCTGCAAGGGGAACCAAGAGAGAGCCCTCGTGATTCAAATTGAAGTTTTTGACCTGCTTCTAAATTCAACTCCCAAGAATCAACTTCATCAAGTTTGAGAATTCTACCATTGATAGCGCAGGGAAAAGCAGTGATTGCAGAAGAATTAACACCGGAAGAATTTTCAAGATACTCTGTGGCATTACCAACATCAAACAAAAGATTAGAATTGGGAAAAGCACTACAACCTATGCGATCTGGGGCTTTAAGTTCTACAGTAGGAAGGGTAAGGTTGGAGCCAATGACTTCAAATTTGGTGGTGGTACCAATTTTAGCACCCATAGGATAGACAGATCTAACACTTGGATTTTTAGAAACAGAAAGCCTGTAAACATGAGCAGGGCTACCCTTGCCCGAAGATTCCCTGATGCGAACCAGGTAAAGATCACTTACCGGAGCGGTGAAAACAATGGCGGGATCTACTCCAGAAGCATCATCATTATCAGCAATAATTTCACCCTTTGAATTAACAATCTCCAATCTTGCATCAAGAGGCGAACCAAATTTTTCAGCAGATACAAAGGCATCAATGGTCTCGCCTTTATTTAGTTTTATCTGATAATCATCAAAATCATTTTTGGGATAAATTCTGCCATTGATGGTGATTGGAAGTGAAATTGTGGTTGGGATGTGATAATGCTCAGATTCTTTTTCGATGATTTCGGGGAAGTCGCCTAGTTCAAATTTCCACCCGCCATTAACTCCCTCGGAATTCCAAACTCTAGCAAGCCTTTTAGAAATTGGCGCATATTTATCAATGCGAACGAGTGTCGAAAGTTCTTTGGGATAATCTTCAGCTTGTTGGGATTCGGTAAGAGTTAGAAGAGGACCATCAAACCAAAGAAAAGGAATGCGCTTTAAGGGTGCCTGAATAGAAACGCCTGGACCAAGAATTTCAAATTGCGAATTAGCATGGAGAAAAAGACCACCCACCCGTACTTGAACATCCGTCCCACGCTGGCCTCCCGAGGGAAAAAGATATGAAAGCGTTGGAGGGTTGGCGTCGGCCATTGAAGGCAAGGCAACGAAGATAAGCGCCAACAAAAGATATCTGCTGATAGGAACAGGCATGGTTTAACTTTCAAAACAAGGGGTCAATTTTCCGGCCTTGGTTCACCGCCATGATGGGCCTGCCATCGGGAGTGATAAATTCATGCTCAGGATTCATGCCCATCGTGTGGCAAATAGTGGCAAATAGATCTTCAGGGCCATAAGGATCGGAGGCAGGTTTCTCAGCCTTGGCATCGCTCTTCCCAACTACAACACCGCCTTTGATACCGCCACCGCCGAGGGCAACGGTAAACACGGGTCCCCAATGATCACGGCCTGCATTTTTGTTAATTTTGGGAGTACGCCCAAATTCACCAGTAACTACAACAAGGGTGTTTTCAAGCATCCCTCGTTCGGTCAAATCCTTGAACAAGGAAGCGATAGCCCTGTCAAAAATAGGAAGAAGATCCTGCTTAAGGGTACTGAAATTATTATCGTGGGTATCCCAATTACTATGGTCGATGGTGACACAGCGAACGCCCGATTCAACCAACCTTCTGGCAAGTAGGCAGGATTGGCCAAGGGTGTTTCTGCCATATTCATCACGGAGAGAATCTTTTTCTTTCTGCAATTGAAAAGCAGTTCGTGTTTCGGGGGAAGTCATCAAATCGAAGGCTTTTTGTTGGAAGGTGGAAACACTCTTGGCACCTTGATTAGCTTTCATTTCGCCTGTGGCCCTAAAGCGATCAAGTCGTTCGAGGATATGCTTTCGAGAATCAAGCCGATCTGCACGGATTTCAATTGGTGGTGAAAGATCAGGCACTTGAAAAGAAGGCGAGTTGGGATCGCTTTCGACAACGAAGGGAGAAGCAGTAGGGCCAAGGTATGCGGGGCCACAACTTGAGTGCATTTTGGGAACACAAACATATGGGGGTACGCCCTGATTAGCAGGGGCAAGCTTAGAAATGATCGAACCAATTGAAGGCCTATGATTATTGGGGCTTAGGCCACCATTAAATCCAGCCTGTGGGAAATACCCGGTTAGCATGTAATGATCTGCGGGGCCATGATCAGAATTATTATGGCGAAACGATCGGATCAAACTCAATTTATTCATCTGCTTGCCAATCGAAGGCAACTGATCACAAATACGAATACCCGGAACTGCGGTATCGCCCTGTTTGAATTCACCACGATATTCAGCAGGAGCATCGGGCTTCATATCGAAGGTGTCGATGGTGCTTAACCCACCATGCAGAAAAACATAGATGAGTGATTTCTGCGACTTAGAGGACTGATCATTGGCAAGGAGTTTGGGAAGGGAAAAGGAGTGCCCAAGCACGCCAGCAACTCCCAGACGCAAAATATCTCGTCTGGTTTTTCCATCACAATAACTTTTATTATTCATGCATGCACCATGTTCTTAATGATTAAACAGGAACTCGAGGGAATTCATCATGCCCCAGGCAAGATCTTCCAAAGCTTCGCGTTTTGATGTTGCGTCTTTTGCTTTTGCAAGAACTTCGTTTGCAAGTTCAAGCTCACTCTTATCTGGGAATCGTGAGAAATAGGAAAGGAACAATTCTTCCACGATTTCTTTTTGCGTTGATTTGCCTGCAATCAATCGGGCTATTTTGCCTTGTTCATGATTCAACTTCCGATGCAACTCGGGAGAGTTTAGCTCATGAAGAACCTGAGCAATGCCTGGTTCTTTCTGCCTTTCACAAGAGCAGGAAGATACTCGCAATGGTCTGCCATGAACTTTCAGGAAGTAATCCTGATATCTGGAATCCCATAATTGGATTGCTCGTGTTCCAACAGGATAGCCTTCAAAATTCCCTGGGACACCGGTGGTTTGCGAGATGGCATCAAACAAAACTTCTGCAGGCATGGATTTCAACAGAAATCGGGAATAGTTCCATTCATCGGATTCATTGCCCACTACGGGAGCAGAGGACCGCTGGTAGGTTTCGGATGCTGTAATCAACTTAATCAACGATTTAACGTCGTACTTGTTTTGAATGAGGTGATTGGCAAGTTTAACAAGAAGTTCGGGATGGCTTGCGGGATTGGTATCACGAAAATCATCAATAGGTTCTACAAGGCCATGGCCAAACAAATGAGCCCAGATTCGATTTGCAGCGTTCCTTGCAAACCATTGATTTTCAGGGCTTATCACCCATTGAGCAAACAATTGCCTAGCATCACCCTTGGGTTGCACTTCAGGAAGGGGTTGACCTAAAGCATGGGCAAAAACTTTATCTTTATAACGGGCATTACTACCAGGCGAGGTATTATCACCAACCAAGATTTCCCGTTTACCTGCGTTTTTCGATCGCACCCCAGTAAAAAAAGATTGCATGCCTAAATAATCAGCCTGAGTCCATTTATCAAAGGGATGGTGATGGCATTCAGCGCAAGCAATTCTAACGCCCAAAAAGATCTGGGCAAAGGAACTCGAAAGCTCACCGGGGCTTTTTACGACTTTATAAAACGAACCCTCTGGATGTTCATCCAAGTATCCTTGTGCAGAAAGAAGTTCAAATGCCAACTTATCTAACGGCTTGTTTTCACTGAACGAACTCTTAAGCCAGCGATAATAAGCATAAGCCTGTTTAGTACCAAGAGCCTGTCGGTCAACCCGAAGAAGATCACTCCAAACGAGGGCGCTGTAGTCCGAATACGTTGGCCTATTAAGAAGATCCTCAACAAGTTTGCTTCTTTTATCCGCACTGTTATTTGCAAGAAAAGCTTTTAACTCTGAAGAATTAGGCAGAGTGCCTGAAATATCAAGAAACACCCTTCGGACAAATTCTTCGTCCTTTGAAAGAGGGGAGGCTGGGATTCGAAGAGTATCTAATTTTGTTTGAATCAGGTGATCAATCCAGTTTTCATCAGAATATTTTTTGCCTGCTGTGTACTGATGAACTGCGGGAAGAATTGCCCTAAAGACTGAAGTTTTATTGCGATAGGTAACAAGAATGACAGCTTCACCCGGGATTTCATTCGTAGAAACAGTGCCATGAATATCAACTGAAGCAAGAGCCTCGTGGTTCGAAAAGAATCGGGCATGTGCAGTAACTTCTTTTCTTGAGCCATCTTTTAAAGTTGCAAAAACAGTGAGTCTTTGCTTGGATCCACCTTTTATAATTCGAAAAGGAGGCTGAACTTCGATACCGACAACATCGGGGATCGCATCATTGGTTTTAGGCGCACCACCTTTGATCCAATTGATCACCGTTTGATAATCAGGATTGTTATCTGGAATTCGGGCCCCACCGCCATGCGAAATCATCCCAGACATTTTCCGCACAAACAAACTATTGGCGGGAGATTCGGTCATCACCCTTCGACCGCGACTTTCAAGAAATATGGAACCGAAATCAAAATCTGGATCAGAGCCAAACACTGAAAGCTTAAACCCGTTTTGACCTTCCGCCTTACCATGGCAACCAGAAGAATTACATTGATGTCGGGCAAGGATCGGTTCAAGGTCATGATTGAAAGTCGGTGAAATTTCTAGCTGGGAAGGCTTATAAGAAACAGGAACAACAATTTGTTTGCCTTGTACATCAACAAGCAAACGAGTGTTACCTGCTTTTTTCCCATACACCCTGCCTTGAAAAACCATTGCAATTTCAGGGTTTTCGATACGGGCAGAAACTTCATCGGTTAGATCTGTGATCAAACCATTTTTGTTTTTGCTTTCCACTATAAGAGTGGCATATGAACCGGGTGCGGAAAGACTGATCGAATCTGGAATTGGGTAAACAACATCACCCTGTTGTGAAGTCAAAGAACACAAAATTAGGTAAAGGGCTGAAAACAAAACGGCCTCCTAGGAGGGATCTAAGGCGGGATCAAACGAAGACTACACTATATCGATAACACAGGGAATGAATCCGGGCAACTGTTTTCCGCTAAATCCCAACCCTAAATGGAGGTGAAAGCCATAACAACCATCAGCTAAAGAGCTTAATCTTACCCATACCACGGGATTGTTAAAACCCTCACCTATTTAACTGTTGGCAATGGCATAGTTAGGTGGTTTGAAGAAACTTCATAGTCCCGCTCATCGATTATCGAAATATAAAAAACAATCGGTTTGCCCGCAGGAAGCTTAGCACTTACAACATCATTTGAAGCACTAACAACATCGTTTGAAATCATCGCAGGGATAGTTTCCCATACTCGTTTTTGCCAGGGCCCCTCGTTCGTGGCAAAATGAAGCATGGCTTTTTTAATCGGTATGGCATGTTGAACCTTCACAAAAGCTGATCCATCTATTACTTTCAAAGCATCAACTTTGGCAAGAGGCTTAGTAGCATTCAATTGGCTGTCAATAAAGGCATCCACTTCTTTAAAAGTCCAGATATGCCCATGAGGCATTCGCACTTTGATACAAAGTGTCTTGTTTTCTTTAACCAGATCGTAGCACTTTTTGTAACTATCTAGCGGGTAGGCAAAATCATTGGTCCCGTTAACAAACATGATTGGGCAAGTCACACCCGATAAGTAAGAGGAAGGATCAAAATTACGAACCCAATTTTCTCTTATTGCAACTTCCATTTTGTCTAATCGGTTTTCTTTCCAAACGCTATTTTCATGCAGATAGCCACAACCGTAAACAGGTACTGCAGCTTTCAATCGATCATCCAACCCGGCAATGATGCAGGTTAAATAACCGCCCCAACTTATTCCCGTAACTGCAACTTTATTCCGATCAACCTCAGGAAAGGAAGCAATCATCGTATGACCGCGAAGAACCGCAGCAACGGCATGGTAAGTCCACATATCTTTAGTATTATCCACTTTGAAATCTAGGAATTTTTCTACATCACCTTGACCAGGCCCACCATCAGGCAGCTTTCCGTTGGGTCCATTTCCTGCTAAATCCATTGCTAACGCACAATAGCCACGTTTATTCCAATGTTTAACCCAATCAGGAAAAGCCTTACCCCCGCCGCCATGCACCAAAAGCACCGCAGGAAAAGGCCCCTGCCCTTCTGGTTTGCCGTAGTAGGCGAAAATCTGAGTAGGTTTGCCCTTATAGTTTTCCCCGGGGTAATAAACTTGCTTTACCCCATTAACAGTCTCGGCCCACGAGGGTTCAACCTTTGCCTTTTGCAAGGCAGGAACATCCCAAGGGCCGGTGACTTTAGCGGATTCAAATCCAACAGGGGATAGCGCAAGTAACAACAAGAAAGAAAATTGCAACATAGTGAACCTCGATGAATACTTCATAACAAATCAGTTGTCATTACATTACCGTTAAAAGGTTAGCCATGAAAGAAAATAGCAAAATCGTGCTTAAAAGGTTGCGCATTTGGCTAGTTCAGAACATAATTAGGAAGATTAATTAAAGGCCACCTTAGGTTAACCATGCCAATGCTTCCAGCTTTTGAAATTCTTATTTTCGCCTTGGTATTAGGAACAGAAACTCCGCAACGGGTAACTTTCGAGGAAGATATCAGGCCAATTTTCAAGGCATACTGTTTTGATTGCCATGGAGCTTCAGAAAAACCAAAGGGCGGTTTAGATTTAAGGCTAAAGAAACTAGCGATTAAAGGTGGTAAATCCGGGGCCTCAATTAAAGAGAATCATCCCGAGCAAAGCCATCTGTTACAAAGAATGAAATCAGGGGAGATGCCACCAAGCGAAAAAAAGGTCCCCGCAGAAAAAATCGCCCTTATCGAAAGATGGTTAAAAAACGGCGCGCCAACTTTAAGGAACGAGCCAGACAGTCTTCCACCGGGTATTGGCATTACCGAAGAGGAGCGCAATTACTGGTTCTTTAAACCTCTATTAGAACCCAAAGTGCCAGATATCACTTTTAATCAAAAAAAGCTTGCTCCATTAGATGCATTCATCCTGACAAAGCTTCAACAAAAAAAACTGAGTTTCAACCCAGAGGCTGATAAGCGAACTTTGATTCGCAGGGCTTACCTCGACCTAACAGGATTACCACCAACTATTGATCAAGTAGAACGCTTCGAGAAAAACACTGCACCAAATGCCTACGAAACACTTGTAGATGAACTACTTGCATCTCCAGCGTATGGCGAAAGATGGGCCAGGCACTGGCTGGATGTTGCAGGTTATGCAGATACCGAGGGTGATTCCCCCAACGATTCCCTCAGGCTCCACATTTACAAATATCGTGACTATGTGATTCGCGCACTAAACAGCGACAAACCCTTCAATCAGTTTATCATTGAACAACTTGCAGGGGATGAACTAGCGCCAAAACCATGGGACGAACTTTCGATTCAACAAAGGGAACTTCTTGCTGCGACAGGGTTTTTGCGTTGCGGCCCAGACATCACTGCGGGCGGTGGGGCAATTGCAGAAGCGGAACAAACATTCACCGAATCTATCAAGATCATCAGTTCGGGATTGTTGGGTTTGTCGGTAGGTTGCGCACAGTGCCATGATCATCGATACGATCCGATTAGTCAGGTAGATTATTTCCGCTTTAGGGCAATATTTGAACCTGCATTCAATCCATCACAATGGCGCAAACCTGCAGAACGAACAGCAGCATTGATGACCAAACCTGATAGAGAAAAAAGTGCGCAAATTGAAAAGGTCGCCCAAGAGCTTGCAACTAAACTACAAGCAGACACCAGCAGCACCATCAAAGTGATTTTCGAAAAAGAACTCCAAAAGATTCCAACAGTGTTGCATGAACCAGTAAAAAAAGCATTTGAAACACCTGAAGCAAAACGCACACCAGAACAGAAAAAGTTATTCGAAAAATATCCAAAGATCAATGTCCGGGCAGGCATCATTGATCAATACGACCCAAAAGCCATGGCTGAATTAAAGAAAGCGCAAGTAACCATCGATGCCAAGCGTGCAGAAAAGCCTAAGGAAGACTTCTACGCAATCATGTCCGAAGTGCCTAAAAAGATCCCCGCAACAAAGCTATTTCATCGGGGCGATTACCGCCAACCTTTGCAGGAAATCATTCCGGGGGATTTATCGATTGCTACAGTTCATGAAGCAAAACCATGGGATTGCCCCACCAATAATAATGGCGAAAGCTCTGGACGAAGGCTGGCATTCGCACAGTATCTCACATCGGGTAAGCACCCTCAATTCAACAGAACGATGGCAAACCGCATTTGGGTTTATCATTTTGGGCAAGGAATAGTCGACACTCCAGGCGAGTTTGGAAAACTTGGAACTGCTCCATCGCAACCCGAATTACTTGACTGGCTCGCTTTACAACTCCCAAAAAACAACTGGAGCCTCAAAGCTTTCCACAAACTGATCATGACCTCTACAACCTATCGACAAAGCTCGGTCCATCGCCCAGAACAAGATTCTGTTGATATCAGCAACCAACTCTATGGCAGATTTCCTCTTCGAAGATTGGAAGCTGAGAGCATCCGGGATTCTATACTGAAAGTGAATAACAGGCTGGATCACACTTTGTATGGCGCAGCTATCCCTCTTAAAGAAGATATTGCAGGTGTGATGCATTACCCCGATGCTTCGCCCCGAAAAACTATTTACATGCAGGTTCGCAGGCACAAACCATCTGCATTCCTATTAACTTTCGATGGCCCAAGCCTTTCACCCAACTGCGATAAGCGAACGCCATCAGCAGGTACGCCCCAAGCATTGGCCCTGATGAACAGCGAATTCATCCGCAGTGAATCAAACCATCTTGCAACTTTAATATTAAAGAACCAAACCAACAATATTAACGCACTCATTCTCCATGCTTGGAAAATCGTCTACCAGCGCTCGCCCAATGCAAAGGAACTTACTTTGGCAGCAAACTTTCTTACTGAAAGTAAAGCGACTTATACTGCAACCAAAAGCAAAGACCCAAACCAAATGGCTTGGACCGACCTTTGCCAGCAACTACTGGCATCCAACGAATTCATTTACCTGGAATAATCTTATGATTACACGAAGAAAAGCATTGTTTCAATTAGCAGGCGGGATTGGCGGAGTCGCACTATCCGATATGCTTTTACGCGAAGGATTACTCGCTGCGGATGGCCCATCTAAACCGGGGGAAAATTTCCCTCTGGGCATGGCTTCCAAAGAGCCTCACTTCCAACCCCGCGCGAAGGCTATGATTTCCATGTTCATGCATGGTGGCCCCTCTCATGTTGATCTATTCGATCCCAAACCCGAGCTGCAAAAAAATCATGGCAAAGAATATACAGGCAATATCGCTTACAGTTTCGTGGGTAGAGCCAACAAGAAGCTTATGGCAAGCCCATTCAAATTTTCTAAGCATGGCCAATCTGGCACTGAACTTTCCGAACTCCTGCCACATACCGGCATGATCGCTGATGATATTTGCGTAATTAGATCCATGCACACAGGCCACAATGGCCACGAGGTTTCGATCCGCTTTTTCCACGGTGGCATTGCTGGGGTGCTAGGCCGCCCAACCATGGGTAGCTGGCTCACCTATGCTTTAGGCAATGAATCAAAAAATCTACCTTCCTACATGGTGCTTTCAGATGAGGGCGGGTTACCTGTTGATGGAACCAACAACTGGTCTAGTGGGTTTATGCCTGCTTATTATCAGGGAACCGTTCTAAGGCCGAGAGAACCAAGAATTCTTAATCTTGAACCGCCCAAAGAGGTGCAAGGTATTTCCCAACAACGAAACCTAGCTCTTCTAAACCAACTAAACAAAAACCACAGCTTGCTCCATCCAGGCGAAGCTGAACTTGAAAGTAGGATTTCAAGCTATGAACTTGCCGCTTCCATGCAAGATTCTGCCAGAGAAGCATTTGATCTTTCTTCTGAACCAAAACACATACGCCAACTGTACGGTATCGATGAAGCTGAAACCCGTTCGTATGGCACCCGATGCCTGATAGCAAGGAGGTTGGTCGAACGAGGCGTAAGGTTTGTTCAACTGTTCTTAAGCGGGCAACCGTGGGACAACCATAATACGATAACAAAAGGCCTTTCAAGCATTTGCAGAAAAACAGATCAACCTGCTGCAGCCTTGGTAATGGACTTGAAACAGCGCGGACTTTTAGACACAACTTTAGTTCATTTTGGAGGCGAAATCGGCAGGCTTCCTGTGGTCGAAGGCGAGTTTGATGAACGAGCAGGCAGGGACCACAATGGGCAAGGGTTCTCAATCTGGCTCGCTGGGGGCGGAATAAAACCTGGCATCACTTATGGCGAAACCGACGAAGTCGGGCACCGAGCCGCTGTCAACATCGTTAATCCAAACGATTTCCAGGCAACCATCCTTCACCTTTTTGGGTTAGACCATTCGAAAATGGTTTACTTCCACAATGGCCAAGCTCAGGTACTTACCGCAGGTAAACCTGCCCGAGTGGTTAAAGAAATACTTTGTTAACATCTATTTCGGAACCACTTATTTAAAGGATAAGACATACCATGAATATTGCGCTACTATCATTAATCGTAACTGGCTTTTTGTCGCAACAAACCGCCACAGGCAACAAAGGAATACCCGATATGGCTTGGCGCACACATCTTAAAAAAGAAGTCTTTGAATCTGGGAAAGAAAAACTACTTTACCAGATAATGACGCCTGAAAATGCAGCGCCAGCAACGAAATACCCGCTAGTTATTTTTCTTCATGGAGCAGGCGAGCGTGGTTCAGACAACAACTTACAACTTGTTCACGGTGTTAAAGACTTTGCAAAACCTGAGTCACGAAAATCATATCCGTGCTTCTTGATTGCGCCACAATGCCCCAACGATAAAAAATGGGCGGAAGTCGATTGGTCTGCAACCTCTCATCAAAGGCTAGAAAAACCAAGCGACCCTGCAACACTGCTCCTCAAATTAATCGAAACTTTACCGACTCAATTCCCGATTGATACAAATCGGATTTATATCACAGGGCTATCCATGGGGGGGTATGGCACCTGGGATTTGATTGCTCGAAAGCCTGATTTATTTGCTGCCGCCGTTCCGGTTTGCGGAGGCGGAGATGAAAAAGACGCTCAGATAATAGCTAAAATCCCAATCTGGGCCTTCCACGGAAGCAAAGACACCGTGGTTAAACCACAGCGTTCCACCAACATGATCGAAGCAATCAAAAAAGCGGGTGGTAATCCTAAAGTAACTCTTTACCCTGAGGTTGGGCATAACTCTTGGGTCAACGCTTATTCTGACCCCGAAATGCTCAAATGGCTATTTAACCAAAAGAAATAACATGCACCTTAAAGCTTTAGCATTACTACTATTGATGGGCGTAACTGCCGGCCTTCATGCCGAAAACTGGCCCGCTTTCAGAGGGCCCCTAGGCAATGGAAAGTCCTCAGAAAAAGATCTGCCAAGCACTTGGTCACCTAATGAAAACATCAAGTGGAAACTAAAACTCGCAGGGCCTGGAAGCTCTAGCCCTATCATTTGGGAAAACAAAATCTTCCTCTCCCAATCATTGAATAAAGAGGGATCCGAAAGAGCCCTCATTTGTATTGATAGGAAAGATGGCAAAGTTCTTTGGCAGAAATCTGTCAACTTCCAAGGGAAAGAACCGACACATTCGACCAACCCTTATTGTTCTGGTACCCCAGTCACTGATGGGTCAAAAGTTATTGTTTCTTTTGGATCTGCAGGCCTTTATTGTTACGACTTTGAAGGAAACATTCTCTGGAACAAAGATTTAGGCAAATGTATTCATCTTTGGGGCAACTCATCTTCCCCCATACTTTACAAGAATCTTGTCATCCTAAATTTCGGCCCTGGAGAAAACTCTTTTCTTATTGCACTTGATAAGGCCACAGGAAAAGAAATCTGGCGTGCCAATGAGCCCGGCGGTTCCCCTGCAACTGAAAAAGGACAAGATTGGCTTGGCTCATGGGCCACACCTGTACTTCACACCAAGGGTGACGCAACACAATTGATCATGCCCTGGCCCAATAATATCAAATCCTATAACCCCGATAACGGGCAACTCATATGGACTTGCAAAGGGCTCACCAAACTAGTTTATACTTCCCCGTTGATTGAAAAAGATATCGTCGTCGTGATGTCGGGTTATCACGGAAGCGCAATGGCTGTAAAAACCGATGGCAAAGGGGATGTCACCGAATCCAATAAGCTATGGCTAAATACCTCCAAAAACCCACAGCGCATCGGAACCGGAATCATTCACGACAACTACCTTTTCATGGCAAATGCTGGACCCGGAAACATTCAATGCATTGATATCCTCACGGGTAAAGACCTTTGGGAGAATCAGCGCTTGGGTGCGAATCATTGGGGCAGTATGATTTATGCTGATGGCAAACTTTACGCAACCGACCAAAATGGCGATACTTTCATTCTTGAGGCAAAGCCTGTATTCAAACAGCTAGGTAAAAATTCATTGAAAGAGCATACAGATGCAACCCTTGCGATTGCAGATAAAGAACTGTTCGTTCGAACTTTCCAGCACTTATGGTGCATTAGCGTTAAGAAGTAAAATGATCTGCTTCGGGTCTCGTATTTTATGTCCTTTAATTATTGAGAGTTAAAAACATGAACCACTTAATCTTGGCTGCTGCACTTTTACTCAATCAGTCCTACGGCCCGAAAGTAAAAGCAGATCCAAACAATCCACAACCCGGTTCGATTGGCAGGAAAATTCCCAACTTCGTACTTCCATTGCCTAACGATAAAAAAGCATCCCTTTCTGACTTTAACGAAAGTAAGTGTCTGGTCTTTGTTTTTCTTAGTACAAATTGCCCTGTAAGTAACGCCTATATTCCCACCCTTAACGAACTAAGCCAAAAGTACAAAAAAAGCGAAGTACAATTCATTGGGGTTTATGCAAACTCGGGCGACAATAAAGATTCAGTCAACAATCATGTGCGTGAGTTTAAAATCAGCTTCCCTGTTGTTTATGATGCTGAACAAATCACCTTACGCTTATTTGGAACCCGCAGATCAAGCGAAGCATTTGTGCTAGACCAACGAAGAAACATCCAATATCAAGGGCGAATCGATGACCAGATTAGTAACACTGCCAGAAAAGAAAAACCAGCTATTAATGACCTCGCAAACTCCATCGATCAAGTTTTAAATTTGAAGAAAGTAACCGTGGCTTTTACGGAACCACCGGGCTGCTTGATAACTCATTTGTCAAAAGCCATCAGTTCCAAAATCACTTATGAATCGCATATTGCTGGCATACTCTTCAAGCATTGCGCTGATTGCCATCATCCGGGAACCGCAGCACCCTTTTCATTACTCTCCTACGAAGACGCAAAAAACAACGGAGAAATGATTAAAGAAGTAACTTCGCTTCACACCATGCCGCCTTGGCACGCTGATACCCGCTTTGGACATTTCGCCAACGAACGAAAATTAAGCTCAGAAGAAATCGCCCAAATTGCGTCCTGGGTTGATGCAGGCATGCCTGCAGGCGATCTTGCTAAGGCACCAAAACCCCCAGCTTTTAGCGAAGGCTGGAGATTAGGAAAACCCGACATTGTTTTTCAGATTCCCGAGGAAGTAACAATTCAACCCAAAGGAACCGTAGGCTACAAATACTTCAGCGTTAAAACCAATTTTAAAGAAGACATGTGGTTGCAAGCCGCAGAGGCGAAGCCGGGCAATCGTTCTGTTGTTCACCATATCATTGTATTTTACCGCGAACCAGGTAAAGGAAAGCGCCCTGTTTGGATTGCTGCAACTGCACCTGGCGCTGAACCCGTAATTCATCCTCAGGGGATGGGAAGAAGAATCCCTGCAGGATCCGACATCATATGGCAGATTCATTACACACCCACAGGCAAAGAAGAAAAAGATCGTTCTGAAGTGGCGTTTGTTTTCTGCAAAGAAAAACCAAAGCAAAACATTGAAACCCATGGCATAGCAAATTCCATGTTTCTTATTCCGCCATTCGCATTTAGTCACGAGGTTGTATCTTCCATAACTGCAAAAAATGATGCAGTAATTCTTTCATTCTTTCCGCATATGCATCTTCGAGGTAAGGATTTTGAATACCAACTTCACCACCTCGATGGCAAAGTCGAAACCATACTTTCTGTTCCCCAATACGACTTTAACTGGCAAAACACTTATCGACTCAAAGAACCCCTGAAAGTTCCCAAGGGAAGCAAAATCAAATGTATTGCACACTTCGACAATTCAAAGTTGAATCCTGCAAATCCTGCTCCTTGGAAACCCGTATTCTGGGGCGAACAAACATGGGAAGAAATGATGATCGGTTACATCGATTTTTATTATGTCAATCAAGTTGTTGAACCTAAAGCTGCGGTTAGGGCGAATTAATTGCTATATGCCTTCACCAAGTTGATTAAAATACCCAAGCTTTATTCATAATGATTGCAAAATCGTTCCTAAAGCTTCATAATAAGTTAGCTATTTGTTTATCCTCGTAGGATATCCATAGCCACACCAGTAGGTAGGAAGACCTTTGAATGGTCTTAGATTCATGTTCAATCTTAATTCACCCACTATGCAAAAATTAAGCAGGAGAAACCTGCTTGAAATTGGGACACTATCTGCTTTGGGAGTTAGCCTACCAAACATTCTTCGTGCAGATCAAAACACAAAGCCCGTCAAAGCTAAATCTTGTATTTTTATCTACCAATATGGGGGGTTGAGCCAACTCGATTCGTGGGATCCAAAGCCCGATTCACCCGAAGGCATTCGAGGGCCCTATAAACCAATTGCAACCAACTTGCCAGGGTTTAGAGTTGGCGAACTTATGCCTAAGCTTGCCTCGAAAGCGGACAAATATACCGTCATCCGTTCTATGAGTCATACCATCCCGGTACATGATATTGCGAATCGAATGCTGCTTGCAGGGCAATCAAACCCTCCTTTAAATGCCCCAGCTTTTGGTTCGATTGTTACAAAATTAAAACCAAGCCCAGGCGATATACCTTCTTATGTATGGTTGCAAAAATTTGGTGGCGGAGCTGCCCCCCCTGATAACACCTATCTTACTGGTGGATACCTCGGTATGGGGAATAGCCCATTATTAATTGGCAACACTCACCTCGAAAATCCATCGATACCCGGATTCAAAATCAATGCATTTGAATCCGCAGGGCTCTCTACCGAGCAACTAGCTAATCGAATCAAACTGCTTTCCCAAATGGAAGTTTCTGCAAACAAAAACAAATCACACCAATCAATCAATGAATTTCGGGACAAAGCTTTCAACATCCTCACAGGAACCAAAGCTAAAAAAGCTTTTGACATAGAACAAGAAAACCTTAAAACCCGTGAACAATATGGCATGCACCCAATGGGCCAAAATCTTCTCCTCGCAAGAAGATTAATAGAGTCAGGCGTTCGAACTGTTGGCGTTGTTGCATGGACAGGCCTTGCACCTAAAGAAAAATTCGTCAGCCTAGAAACCTGGGATATGCATGGCAATGCAGGGATCAGCATTTTCGATAACGGCTGGAACGGCTTAGGTTGGGCACTGCCCCGCTGCGACGAGGCAGTCAGTGCGCTTCTTGAGGATCTTGAAACCCGAGGGCTTCTAGATTCCACATTGGTTGTTTTAATCGGTGAGTTTGGCAGAACTCCAAAAATCAGCAAGGGCGGATCCGCAATCGGAAGAGATCATTGGCCCAAATGCTACAGTGCGATGATTGCAGGTGGCGGAACTAAAAAAGGTTTAATTTATGGCGCTTCCGATTCCACTGCTGCTTATGTCAAAGATAACCCCGTATCGCCAGAAGATTTCGCAGCAACATTATTGCACCTGATGGGAATAGCCCCTGAAACTAGATTAAGCCCTGATGGTTTCACACTTCCAGCAAGCCTAGGGACCCCCATCCAAGGATTAATTTAAAAAATGCTAAAACAATCATCATGCTTGAGCACTCTGATAATATTATTATCTTCCTCAATGATTGTTTTAGCAGAATCCCCTGATAATGTTGCCATGAAAATCATTGTTGAAAACTGCTTGGACTGCCATTCTGGGACTAAACCCAAAGGTGGACTCGATCTTTCAACACGAGAAAATCTTTTAAAAGGTGGTGATAACGGACCAGGTATCGAAATAAACGACTTACTAAAAGGCCAAATGCAGGAAGCACTTGATGAAAGCCGAATGCCTCCGAAAAAGCCGTTAGACAAAACCTCTTCTGCCCATCTTAAAAAATGGATTAAAAGTGGGGCTAAATACCCTACAACCAAAATCGATATCTTCAGCACCACCACTTCGAAAAGAGCAGGAAAAGACTGGTGGTCGCTTCGCCCTTTACAACAAACTCCCTTACCTTCTGCAATTAATAACACCTATACATTACAGCCTTTAGATTACTTCATATTTGATGGCTTAAAAAAACTAGATCTTAAACTAAGCGAAATTGCTGATCGCAGAACAATCATCAGAAGAGTTTACTTTGATCTCATCGGCCTACCCCCTGCCCCAGAAGATGTTAATAAGTTCTTGGCGGATAAATCTCCAGATGCTTTTGGCAAAATCGTGGATAAGCTTCTTGCTTCCCCAAGTTATGGCGAAAAATGGGCAAGACATTGGCTGGATATAGTTCGCTATGGTGAATCGGATGGGTTTGAAAGAAATGCCCCTAGGCCAAATTCTTGGCATTACCGCGACTGGGTAATCAAAGCATTGAACAGCGATATGCCCTACGATCAATTTGTTCAAATGCAAATTGCAGGGGATCGTATTTTTGCTAAATCATCAGATTCAATTTTAGCTATGGGTTATTTAGTAGCTGGAATCCATAACACGGTATTAGGCGCAAATGCGGATGCAAAAGAACAAGCCAGACAAGACGAAATGGAAGATTTAGTAAGTTCCATTGGGCAAACCTTTTTGGGCCTTACCATCAATTGTGCAAGATGCCATGATCACAAATTCGATCCAATCAGCCAGCATGATTACTATCAAATGGTTGCGAATCTTTCAGGTGTAAGGCAGGGAGAAAGGCCAATCCCCAATGAAATAATCACAAAGCAACTTGCAAAAACAAACGAAAGAAAAACCGAGTTATACAAAGCATTAGCAGATGTCGAAAAAATCGCCCTCTCAAAGATGGGCGCCAAAGCTGATTCCATAATTTCAATACCCATTGCCCAATGGGATTTCCGTAAAGATGATAAAGATTCTCAGGGAAACCTAACCCTTAAACTTGAAGGAAATGCAAAACTAACACCCAAAGGACTAGAACTAGATGGAAAGAATTCTGTCGCACGATCTTCCGCATTAAAATCCGATCTTAAAGAAAAGACTTTAGAGGCGGTGGTCCTCCTTTCCAATTTAGAGCAAAAAGGCGGGGGAGTGATCACCGTTGAAACCCCGAATGGAACTCTTTTTGATTCAATCGTTTTTGCTGAACAAGAATCTGCAAAGTGGATGGCGGGTAGTAATTTCTATCAACGGACCCAATCATTCAAAGGTATGCCTGAAAACGAAGCGCATTTAAAACCTGTACATCTCGCAATCACATATTCGGAAGATGGCAAAATCTCAGCATATCGAAATGGAAAACTCTACGGAACTTCCTACCAAAGCAGAGGTACTGCGGTATTTCCTGCAAACAAATCAATCATTGCTTTTGGCATCAGGCACGAACCACCAAGTGCAAACCACTTACTTGCAGGTACTATTTTAAAAGCCCGAGTTTTCGATAAAGCACTAAGTGCCAATGATATCTCTAAACTTTTTGACGAATCCGAAATCTTCATTTCGGAAAATGATCTTACAAGCAATTTAAACGAAGAGCAGATCAAACTTCGACAAAAGATAAAAGAAGAAATCTCAAAGCTTGAGACTGATGAGAAGTCATTATCTAACAATAAAGAAAACGCAACAATTTACTCCGCAATTTCTACCACCCCTTCATCTACAAAATTCCTAAACCGAGGGCAGGTAACAGAACCTGGAATCGAAGTTTTCCCTGGAAACATTCCCGTCCCATCCTTTCCGGGTAACTCAGCCAAAATCCTTCCAAATGCTTCTGATCCCGAACGAAGAGAAACTCTTGCAAAATGGATCACGAACCAAGCTAACCCTTTATTTACAAGAGTGATCGTAAACAGAATCTGGCACTATCACTTCGGTAATGGCCTTGTCGATACACCCAGCGACTTCGGCTTTAATGGCTCCAAACCAACCCATCCGGAACTTCTTGATTATTTAAGCCAATCATTTATCGATTCAGGTTATTCATTGAAACAACTGCATCGTTCTATTGTTCTTTCTCGTACCTATCAGCAAGGATCAAAGCCCTCTGCTGATTCTCTCATAAAAGATTTTGATAACCGCTATCTTTGGCGCTGGGCACCGAGAAGACTGGACGCAGAATCAATCCGCGATTCTTCACTAAAAACCTGCGGAAGCTTCAATCAAGAAATGAATGGCCCCGGATTTTCTGATTATAAAACAGAATCAATCAATGGCACCACTTATTATAATCCACTAGAAAAATTAGACTTCAGCCTCTCCAGACACAGTATTTATCGTTTTACTCCACGTGGTGCTAATCAAGGTTTGCTGGATAGTTTCGACTGCCCCGACAATTCTTCTGCGGCTCCAAAAAGAAGTAAGACTACAACACCTATCCAAGCGTTGGCATTCTGGAATGGGCCATTTACGCAAAATCTTTCAGAATCATATTCAAAAAATCATTCAGGTTTTGAAGCACTAACTTCTCCTGATCAAAAAATCAACCATGTGTTCAACCATCTCCTTCAACGCCCACCTTTAGATACTGAAAAATCTAAAGCATTGTCCCTAGTAGAAAAACATGGAGTTACCCCTTTAATAAGGGCAATATTGAACACCAACGAATTTCTCACTTTGGAATAAATCCTTCAATGCCTGATTCTTTTAATAACCGCAGATCTTTCCTGTGTAATGGTAGCCAAAGTATTGCCATTACTGCCCTAGCGAGCATTTTGGCACAAAAGTCTTTTGCAAATGACATCAAGCCAAAAGATAACTCAAAGAAAATCAGAGCGAAACGAGTCGTTCAAATCTCCTTGGTTGGCGGACTTTCACACCTTGATTCGTTTGATTACAAAGCAGAACTTGAAAAATTTCATGGTAAGAAACTCCTCACCGACAAAGTCCCAGATACATTCTTTAATCAAGTTGGATTGATTCGAAAAAATGATTGGGAATTCAAACAACGGGGCAAATCTGGGCTCTACATCTCCGACTTATTCCCAAACATTGCAAAATGCGCCGATGATTTGACCATCATTCGTTCCATGGTTTCTGATTCTGCAAACCATACACCCGCATTATTCATTGAAAACAGTGGGTTTAACTCAAACGGATTCCCTTCCATGGGAAGCTGGATTTCCTACGGACTTGGTTCGGAAAACGCTAATCTACCTGTCTTTATCGTGCTCCCCGATGGCAGAGGCGAGCCTAACGGTTGTGCTTCCAACTGGTCGAATGGTTTTTTACCTGCAAACCACCAAGGAGTTATTTTTCAATCAGGAAACCAACCACTCAAAAACCTTTACCCTGCAATAGCGCGAAACATCGAGGAAGAAAAGGACTCCCTTGATTTCCTTAATCAATTAAACGCATCGCATCTTTCAGGATTCCCCGGCGATACAAATCTTGCAGCACGAATAAAATCCCACGAAATGGCAGCAAAGCTTCAACTTTCTGTTCCTGAGGCTACAACCATCAGCAACGAACCAATCCATATCCAAAATCTTTATGGTATCCATCGGCCAGAAACTTCTGTTTGTGCCCAAAAATGCCTGCTTGCAAGAAGGCTTTTAGAAAGAGGAGTACGATTTGTGCAAATCTACTCGGGCGGCCCCATCGCTGGAAGGCCAAGAGCTAGTTGGGATGCTCACGAAAATGTTAAAGAAAACCATTCTGCCGAGGCTTTAAAAATCGATCAACCAGTTGCAGCCTTAATCCTCGATCTCAAACAACGGGGAATGCTTGAGGATACCCTGGTATTATTCACCACGGAATTTGGCAGGACTCCTTTTGCCCAATCTTCTTCAACTACTATTGGAACAGGCAGGGATCATAACAAATACGCTTTCTCGGTTGTAATGGCAGGGGCAGGTTTAAAAAATGGAACAACCTATGGCGAATCGGACCCTATTGGGTGGAAAGTTGCAACTAACCCTGTTGCATGGCATGACTTTCATGCGACTGTCCTTCACATTCTAGGCATCGATCACGAACAACTTACTTTCTATCACAATGGTATTCAACGAAGATTGACCAATGTGCATGGCAACATCATCCAAAATATTCTGGCGTAAAACACTCATGTTAAAATCAAAAACAGTGATTATTGCTTTTACTTTTCTTTGTTCGACTATAGTTGCGTTATACCCATCAACTATGCAGGCTTCTGAAGAACAAGAAATGAAGAAATCTCTTGATTTACTTAGGGCAGCGGCAAAAGGGCACATCGAAAAAAAAAGCTGCTTTGGTTGTCATAACCAAGCTTTCCCCATGCTTGCATTTTCAGAAGCAAAAAAAAGGAACATCAACATCCCCTCCGAAGAAATAAAAGCACAGGCAGATTTTACTTTGGAGTTTCTAAAAAAGAATCAAGAAAAGTATTCGGAAGGCAAAGGAACTGGCGGGGAAGCAGATACCGCAGGCTACGCACTCTTAACCCTAGAATTAGCAGGCATCAAACCGAATGAAACCACGGATGCAGTGGTCTCCTATTTTTTAAAACATCAGGCGGCAAATGGTTATTGGAAAGTAACATCTAATCGACCGCCTTCTGAAGCGAGCCATTTCACCACTAATTATTTGGCGCTGCGAGCTTTAAGAATATGGGGGAGCCCAAAATTAAAAACTGAAATTGAAGAAAGAACAAAAAAATCAGCAGCTTGGATATTGGATACATCACCCAAAACAAATGAAGATCAAGTATTCCAACTACTGGCTTATTCTGAATTAAAACAAGACAAAACCATTATCGAAAGATCTGCAAAAGCATTAATCGCAAAACAAAAAGCCGATGGTGGGTGGCCCCAAATAGAAGACATAGATACTGACCCTTACGCAACAGCAACAGCATTGGTTTCCCTGCACCTTACAGGAATGCTCACTAATAAAGACAAAGCATTTCAAGATGGCATCAAGTATTTGATTAAAAACAGAAAAGAAGATGGGTCATGGTTTGTAAAATCTAGAAGCAAGCCATTTCAAACCTACTACGAAAGTGGATTCCCCCATGGCAAGGATCAATTCATATCCGTTGCTGCATCCGGGTGGGCAACTACCGCATTATTGCTATCGCTCGCAGAGTAACTGCGGTCACAAATCACTCATGGTGTCAAATTTTGGCTAAGATCGGATTAGCTCTGCAATGGCTTCGCCTGACCTTATAATCGGAGTGGGTCTGCCACTGAAATCTTTCAAAGTGATATTCTTGTAATCAATACCAAGATGTTGATAAATCGTTGCAAGAAAATCTTCGGGAGAGACCTTGCGCGAAATAGGATCTTCCCCTTTTTTATCGGTGGCACCGATGATTTGCCCGGTTTGAATGCCGCCACCTGCAAAAAGAAAAGAGCCAGCTCGCGGCCAGTGATCTCTACCTGGTTGGACGACCCCTGCTGCAGCGCTTGCGACCCCGCCCCCACTACTTGCAACATTTGAAATACGGGGAGTTCTGCCAAATTCGCCACCAACAGCAACCAAAACGCGCTTATCCAATCCTCGTGCATAAACATCTTCAATAAGGGCGGTCACAGCTTGATCAAAGAATGGCGCACGGTATTTTAACGCATCAAATACATGATGATTAACTGCATGGTCATCCCAGTTCGCAACCCTGCCACAAAGTGGGCCATCAAATTCTGTTGTAACAATGTCGACCCCTGATTCCACCAAACGCCTAGCCATCAAGCACTGTTGCCCCCAAGAATTCATGCCATAGCGTTCCCGAACTTTCGCAGATTCAAGAGAAAGATTAAACGCTGTTTGGGCCTTAGAACTTAGGAACATATCCAACGCTTGTCGTTCAAATTGATCCATAGCCAAGGAATTACTTGAGTCGTCAATGGATTTTAAAATCTGAGAAAGCGACTTTCGTAGGCCAATTCTTTCAGCAAGCCTATCCCGCTGCGCATCATCCTTAAGCCCAATATTAGGAATTGAAAACTTAGGGTTGTTTGGATCACCTAAAATTTTAAAAGCATCATATCCACCACCAAGATAAGTGGAACCAGCTATGGTAAAGCTGTCGTAACGATCTACAGGATTTACTGCAACATAATTAGGGATGCCTTTAGCGTCACCTGATCGCAAGTAATTGACAATCGACATCCAATCAGGGTACTTTGGTCCGGGTTTATCTTGAGCATCTGGATCACCAGAAAGCATTTGCAAGGAACCCGCTGGATGCCCGCCCCCCGAATGAGCAATTGAACGCAGAAGGGTGTATTTATCCGCTATGCTTGCAAGTCCTGGAAGCAATTCGGTTAATTGGATTCCAGGTACTTTGGTATTAATTTGCTTAAATGGACCACGGTACTCTGCTGGCGCATCGGGCTTCGGGTCAAAGGTATCTAAATGACTGCACCCGCCCCGTAGCCAAACAAGAATAATCGCAGTTTTTTCTGAATGTTTATCAGTTGCGCCTTGGCTTCGCAAGTTAAACAGCCCGGGCATACTAAGGCTTGTGAACCCTCCCAAACCCAAGCGCAGCAATTCACGCCTTCCAATTTTATTAGCACTCGATACAGGGCCTTTGCAAGAAATAAAGGGTTTGTTCATATTCATTTCCAAACTGCACCAAACGATTACCACTATACATAAATGCGATCTAATACTTTGATTCTAACCAATATGAATTACTAAATCATAGCACTATTTAACAATTCACTATTCAATTTAAAGCCATTTGTTGCTTTTTGCGATTTAAACAGAATATGATTGACCAAATGTCAGATGAAGATTACGAATGGTTCAACTTAGATAGATCCAAGAAAGGAAATATAGCTATGCGATTTTTACCCTGCCTTATTGTGTTCACTACTACCCTTGGTTTTGCAATTTCCCAAGAAAACCTTAAGATTATACCTCTGTTTGATGGAAAAACTCTAAAAGGGTGGGATGGGAATGAAAAAGTTTGGCGGGTTAAAGACGGGGTTATAGTTGGGGGATCATTCGAGAACAATCCTAAAAACGAATTCCTCACCTACAAAACAAGTTTTAAAAACTTCATCCTCGAACTTGATTACAAACTTGTTTGCAAAGATGGCGATCCCAATGCGGGGATTCAATTCAGAAGCAAACGTATTGAAAACCCACCCAATGAAATGTTTGGTTTCCAAGCTGACATTGGCAGTTACAAAAAAGGCAATCTTATTTCAGGTAGCCTTTACGATGAATCCCGCAGAAAAAAGTTCCTAGTCCAATCTGACCCCAAGCTTGTCAAAGAAATCGAAAAGCTTGAAGATTGGAACACTTACAAAATCCACGCCAATGGCAACAAAATCGAGTTGTATCTTAATGGAAAAAAAACATGTGATTACACAGAAACCGACAAGACCATTGAAACTTCTGGTTTCATCGGCCTTCAAATCCATGGTAACTCCAAGGCTGAAGTGTATTACCGAAACATTAAAATCCAAGAATTACCTTAGCACTTCTTTAAACCATGCCACAAAACCTAGAGAACAAATCTGGACTTTATAAAACGAATACTCTAGGTTTTGGCATTGCTGGCATAATTTTATTCTGCATGGCTTACTCTCAAGCGCCACTCTATTACTCAAATCAAAACCAATACTTCCTGCATGGCTTCACCAAAGCAAAATTAGGCTATCTTGAAAAAGACTGGTTGGGAAACACTACCGATCCAACCCCTCTATTCAGTGGACTCGTCTGCTTAAGCATAACCTGGCTTAACGAGAACATTTTTTACTTGTACTACGCAATGCTGCAAGGAGTTTTCCTTTCTTGCGCTTGGATTATTTTTCACCGAAAAGCCAAAGCAATTAGCTTTGATGTAGGGCATTACGCGTTATTCAGTGCAATATTTATCCTTATTAATTCTGCAGCATTACGATGGCTATCATATCGCCTATTCGGGCATGATTACCCATGGTTTTTGCAATCGGGGGTTGCAGGCCAGTACATTTTAGGTGCAATGTTCCAACCTTCAAACTTCGGGGTTTTCCTGTTACTTGGCTTGTCCCTTTTTTTGTGTAAGAACCATATATTTGCAACGGTGTTTACATGCCTTGCAGGGATTCTTCACACCACTTATTTATTAAGCGGGGCCTTCATCATTCTTGGTTTCCAGCTATATCTGATTCTGGATGGCAAGGTAAAAAAAGCCCTTGCAATTGGACTCTTAGCCCTATTATTGGTCGCCCCGTCAGTCATTTACGCAGCAAGCAACTTCCAACCATCAACATCGGAAGGTTTTAAAGAAGCACAAGAATTTCTAGTAAAATTCAGACTTCCCCACCATTGTTTGCCAGGGCTATGGCTCGATTGGATCGCATGCCTGCAAATTGTTTGGATCATGTTTTCCATCTTTCTTTTAAGGAAGCAAAAAGAATTAACGGTAATCCTCGTTCCGTTTTTGCTGGGAACTATTTTAACCATTTTACAGGTCGCAACTCAAAGTAATACTCTTGCGTTATTATTCCCATGGAGAATCAGCTCGGTACTTGTCCCGCTTGCTACCATGCTGATCCTTGCAGAATTGATGGTTCTATTAAGCCCTTTTATTTTGAACCTAAAACCGCTGTTGCCTTCCATAATTGTCACGGTGCTTCTTGGTTTGCTAGGGATTGCAATTCCCACATTCAAAGCTGGATTTGTCGTCAATGAAAACGAAAATGCTATCCTTGCACACATTAAAACTAACAAGACAATTGATGATCTTTATTTAATTCCTGTGAATGTGCCGAATCTTGCTGGAACCACTCGGGGATCACTTTCAAGCGATTTCAAACCCATAGGTAAAAAGACTACTGACTCTAGAATTGTCCCCATCGAAATGCAAAGATTTCGTCTATATGCGCAAGCCCCTCTTTTTATTGATTTTAAATCGATCCCATACAAAGATGAAGATGTACTCGATTGGCATAGGCGCCTTTTACTCGCTCAAAATTGGCATAGGCGCTTATCAGAAAGCAAATCCCCCGAACTTCTTGATGAATTAAGAGCACAGAAAATAAGTCACATTGTTACCAGTACAAAAGTTGATCTTGATCAATCCGAATTAGAATTAAAGTTTAGCGATGAACATTTCAAGCTCTGGAAAATAAAAGAAGCCCGAAACCCATAAGGCCTCGGGCTTCAAGTGATTACACATCTACTATTTCTTAAACATCGTGTGCGATGGGTCGCCACGAGATAACAAATAGGCAAGCAAATCTAGAACTTCATTTTCATTGAGCGTTTTTAAAAGATCTTGTGGCATCAATGAAACAGGGGAAACTTTAACCGACTCAACATCTTTTTTCTTCAAGTCTTGAACCTTGCTGGAATCTTCAGGATCTGTGACCACGATGAGTGATTCTGCGTTTTCGCTGACCACTTTTCCGGTGATGAATTTCCCGCTCTTGGTTTCAATAATCGAAGCCTTATATTGATCAGAAATCACCTTATTGGGTTCAACAATCGATTCGCACAAATCTTTCAAACTGAATCGGCCTGCAACTTGGCTAAGATCTGGGCCGGTAGCTCCGCCATCTCCATTGTAACGGTGACAAACCACACAACGTGAAGCAGCATACATTTTCTGACCATTCTTAAAGTCGCGCTTAACCAGCTTGCCATCAGCTAGCTGAACTAATTCTGCAAGTTTGTATTCCTTACCAGGGCCGGTAGCCTTGGGCAATGCTGGCGCTTTATAAGGCTTTTTCAAGCCTAAAGCTTCGATTGCCAATCTTTCATTATCGGTGGCATTATCGAAAGCTTCTTTTTCGATGTTATTCAAAAAGCCCTGATAACTAGATCCGCCATTTCTAGTTCGTGCATCGTTAAGTGCTGTAAAATACATCTTGCGTTGATCGATATTCCAATTTTCCTTTAGATTACGAAGGGAATACAGATAGTAATTTTTCTGAAGGTCAGGGAAATTAGAATACATCTTGGCAATGCCACCGCCATAACCACGATTTCGCAAAAGCAACTCTTCCATTTCTTTACCGTCAACAGGCTTGGAAGGTTGCATCAGCAATTGGGTTATTTTAGCTGCAATGGTGGAAGACTTTAAATAAACGAGAAGATCGCCAAGATCACGATTCAATCGCTCATCATTTGAAGGGAAGAAAGAGTCAAGTTTAGCGGCTAATTTGGCTGCAACTTCTTTTGCAGGTTCGCCCATGCGAATGAAGACGAGTTGATAAGTCCTGATGATTTCAAGCTTTTGATTTTCAGAAAGGGAAGAGAATTCAAGGGTATCAAGTGCTTTAAGCGCCTGGGTTTGCAAACTTTTATCTGCCTGCCTAGCAAGAGCAACTATACCTTGGATTAGTGGTTCTGGGCTTTTTTCAGCCAAGACTTTATCTTGCCAAGTTTTGGGGTCTTGGTGTTCTAAAGCAACTCTTGCTGCATAGCGAATGAATCGGTCTTCATTACCAAGATTAGAAAGGATAAATTGCAATTGGTCAGCAGAAACTTTTGTAGGGTTATGAAAAGCTTCAAGTTTCTTACGGATCTCACGATCTTTAGCACCTTCTTTGTCTTGAAGTTCAGCAGGTGCGGTAGATTCCTTACCTACATAAGTAACTCGAAACAATTCAGATTGAGCACCTCGGCCGCCTACTGAAAAATAAAGAGCACCATCTTTTCCTGCAACAACATCTGTCAATGGTAATGGGGTGCGGGAAACGAATTCTTCCTTTACTGCTTTATATGTACTACCCATGGGGGAAATATGAATTGCGTACATGGTCCCGAATGTCCAGTCACAGATATATAGAGCTTTTTGGTATTTCGCAGGGAACTTTGTTCCATAACCAAAATCAACTCCCACAGGGGAACCAGGCCCAATGTCGACCATTGCTGGAAGACTATCTACATAATGGGCAGGCCATTTGCCGGTACCACTTCTCCAACCAAGTTCACTACCGCTGGGAGCGTGATTTACTCGAGTTGGGCGATACCAAGGCATCCCCATATCCCATTCCATATCTGCATCGTAGACAAACATTTCGCCATCTGCATTTAGCGCAATATCATATTGATTGCGATAACCACTACTTACAATTTCCCAATCTTTCCCATCGGGATCAGTTTTAGCAACATACCCACCAGGTGCAAGAATACCTCGTGCATGGCCATTGGCATCCCACTGCCTTGGAAGCAAATGGTCTTCGCCCCAATTGCTAGGCAATCTGCTAGCATTAAAGTTTTCTGGTGGAAGGGTATGGTTACCACAAACTACTAAAATAGATTTACCATCGGGAGACAACCTAAGTGCATGGGGGCCATGCTCGCCACCACCACGCAAGGCCTTAAGCTTTACAACTTCATCGAATTGATCATCGTTATTGGTATCGCGAAGGCGATAAAGCCCACTTCCCTGACCACCGTTTACAGAAACATACAAACTGCCAAAGGCAAAAAGCATGCCTTGCGCTGCACTCATTTTGACTTCTAGCTTTTCAACTTTGACATCCCCTGCAACACCTGGTGCAGGAACAGTAATACGATAAAGGCCTTTATCGCCTTGGTCGGAAGCAATGATTCTGCCTTTAGGATCAACGGTAAGGCAAACCCAAGATCCGAGTTTATCTTTTGGAACTGTGAAAAGTTTTTCAACTTGAAAACCTTCAGGGACTTTGAAATTAGAATTGGAAGCGGTCGCACCAGCACCTTCCCCAGTTAAGACATTACCCCAAGGAGAATCTCCCAACTTAGCCACCTTTTTAATAGCAGAGGCCTTCCCAGCTTTACCCGTTTCAACAGCTTTCCAAGAATCATCAGAAATCACATAGGATGACTTTCCATCTGCAGAAGTCATGACCATTTTAAATACGAATCCAGCAGCAGAACCTTCATTTTCAACCAGAGCCTCGATTGAATTATTTCCATCTTTCAGAAGCTTGGTAACATCCTGTTCAACAGGAGTTTTCCATTCGGAACTTTTGCCAACATCAACCCCGTTGATTTTCAATTTCACGATATTGTCGCAAGCAAATTTTACCTTGGCTTTTCCGCCAGTCCATGCAAAGTCCTTAGTCAAAGTATATTTGGTGTTGGTATTTGCGCCCCAGATCCAAAAAGGATTAGTGCCTGCTGCAAACTCATTAGAGTTTTTGGTCTTGGCAGGAGTAGTGGCGTCCTTATTTTCAGCAGTAGCCATAATTTCAGGAGTCTGGGTAAAAACCTCTTTCTCCCAGGCAAACAATGTTGCCTGACAAGCCACAAAAGCTCCTGTTAATATCAATCCCAATCTGATTTCAGAAAACATAGCCACTCCTTGAATATTGCAAACAGATCATTTTAAATGAAAAATAAAGCCAAGATGCTATTAAATACTACTCAAATAACCAAAACAATCCCAAACAATAATAGAGATGAAACAAAAGCCAATTTTTCCAACCTATAGAACTTAATGGCGGATTATGTTACCTTATTCAAGTAACTGATTCTCTAAATGAAAAAGAATTTCAAAGATATGAGCAGTGCTTCGATTTCAATGCCTAGTTTTCCAATAAACAAGCAAGAACCTGCACCAAGTGCAATGATTCTTGTGGTGGATGATAATGCATGGAACCGCGAAACGCTGGTAAAATTACTAATGGAGAGAGGGATTCAGGTCGTTTCAGCTGAAAACGGGATGAAAGCGCTAGAACTTATTGGGAACAATAATTTCAGTCTCGTATTACTTGATGCAAAGATGCCAAAATTCAATGGTGTCGAAGTATTAAAAAAAGCCAGAATCAGTTTCACCCCACTAGAACTCCCAATTATTATGATGACTGCAAGGGGTGAAGCAAAGGATATCATTGCAGCGCTGGAACTTGGGGCGAACGATTACATTACCAAGCCGATTGATTTCCCCATCGCATTTGCCCGTATTCAAACCCACTTGTTGCTTAACAAATCATTTCGGGAAATCGAAGAACTAAAGCAAAACCTTGGTGACAAGAATGAAAAGCTAGAGACAGCAAATCGCAGATTGAACAGAGATCTTGAAGCCGCTGCCGCCATTCAGCAAGCGCAATTGCCCGATGATTTACCAATATTTCCTGGAGTCAATTTCGCTTGGATATTTGAACCCCACGAAAAACTTGCAGGGGATATGCTGCATGTATTCCCTATTGGAACAAACAAGGTTGGATTTTTCGTACTTGATGTAAGCGGCCACGGTGCGCCAGCCGCCCTTTTATCAGTGACTGTTTCCCGCCATATCACAGGGTTACAAGGCGAAGCAGGAAATAAGTTACTCGAAAAACCCGAGAAAATCCTCGCTTCACTCAATCAAAAATTCACCATGGATAACATGGGCGACAACTTCTTCACCATCGCTTATTGTGTTTTAGACCTCACAACGCTTGAACTAATCTACTGCCTAGCTGGGCACCCAGGCATGATTTATCTGCCAAAAGGTAGTAACCCCACGGTACTTGATAAACCCGCTATTCCTATCGGCCTTTTCGATGACTCGGTTTATTCCGAAGAAAAGTTACAGCTTCACGATGGCGATCGGCTTGTACTTTACTCCGACGGAATCATTGAAGCAGTCGACCCAGAAAAGCAATCCTTCGGCAAGGACAATTTGAAAAACAGTCTACACAAATCAATCGATGCAAAGTTGCCAAAATCATTCAAGCAAGTAATGAAAGATGTAAAAGACTGGTGCAAACCGGGAAGGCCAGCAGATGATCTAACAATCCTAGGGATCGAAATCAACAAAAACAAATAGTTTGCTCGGAACCCATACCCCTACCTTCGGTAATCTACCTTAGAACACTTAACATTTTGGAGATAAAATCATGCTTCCTGGAATTAAACTTTTCGATCTTACGAACAAAACCGCAATCGTTACCGGGGGCTCGAAAGGATTAGGCCTAGCAATGGCAGAAGGGTTGGCCTCTGCAGGGGCAAATCTCGTCATCATCAGCAGAAACGAAAAAGAGGGTAAGGCCGCTGCTGAAAAAATCATCGCTGAATACAAAACAAAAGCCATCGCAATCAGCGCAACGGTAACTTCGGAAGAAGAAATGCAAAAAGCAGTGGCAGCCACAATCAAAGAGTTCGGCTCCATCGATATTTTAATCAATAATGCAGGCATTAATATTCGTGGCCCGATTGATGAACTTTCTTACGAAGATTTTAAAAAAGTACAGCAAACCAATGTTGATGGTACATGGCTGCCTAGCAAGGCAGTGGTGCCACAGATGAAGAAGCAGAAATCAGGAAGAATTATCAATCTTGCGAGCACGCTAGGTGTTGTAGGCTTGGCCAACCGCACGCCTTATGCGACTAGTAAAGGCGCAGTGGTTCAAATGACGCGTGCTTTGGCATTGGAACTTGCACCATTCCATATCACTGTAAATGCTATTTGCCCAGGGCCATTCCTCACCGATATGAACATCCCCATCAAAGACGATGAGAACACTAAAAAGTTTATTGTTGGTGCTGTCGCATTAGAAAGATGGGGCGAACTCCAAGAGATACAAGGCGCTGCCCTTTACCTTGCCAGTGCAGCTTCAAGCTATACAACTGGAAGCCTTATTACCGTTGATGGTGGTTGGACAGCCCGGTAAATCCAACCAAAACCTTTTATCTTGAAGCTTTAAGAAACGCAACGAGATCTGCTAGTTCCTGCGGAGTGAATTGTTGATCGAGCCCCGCAGGCATTACGGAAACAGCACCCGGTTCCATAATTTCAATATCCGCCCTGAGAATGCGCATTTGCTGATCAGGGCCAGTTATTAAAACAATATCATCAGGCGATTCAGATTTGATCAATCCTTGAAAAACCTTACCAGAAGAAGTCGCAATTTTTATTGGTTCATAACTTCGAACAAAGCTTGCGCTAGGGAAAAGAATCGCCTCGAGTAAATCGCGCTCACTTCTAATCTGACCAATCTTAGTGAGGTCTGGGCCAACCTTGCCGCCCAAATATCCGATGGCATGGCATACAATACAGGCTGCCTTTGCATTTTGAAAAACAATCTGCCCCTTACGGATATCCCCTGTCGAAATCAGAGGCAGAATCACCTCCAACTTTTCATATTGTTTAGATAATTGTGCACGGATATCAACTTGTAATTGATCAGCTTCTTTTTGAACATCTGGCCCAAGCTTCTTAAGTTTTTCCTTGATCGTTTCAATTCGAATAGATCCGATGGATGGAGATTTGCGAATCGCTGCCAGCAATCCTTTCCCAATATTTTCATCCGTCACCCCTGCATAAACATCTAACAACCGATCCAATTCTGCAGGGCTTGCTTTTTCTAAAACTTTAAGCAGGGATACCAACTGAGCAGGAGACAACTTCGCTTTGGCTAAAGTTTCAGCGGTACTTATTCGTGTAGAAACAGCCTTATCTGTACTAAGGTTTTTCAAAAACAAAGGCTCAAAGTCATCATCGCTGATCTTAAAGCCTGTAGGAATCAACGAAAAAGCTAGCAACCTTAAATCACTTTCATTCTTGCCATCACCTGCAAGCGACCCGACAGATTGCGCAACCATTGAAAACTTGGCAGCACTTAACCTCAGCGATTTAAGTGCCTTTAAAGATTCCAACACCATCGATTTATCTTTGGAACTCAAGGCAATTAAAATCGAATTCACCCACGATTCAGGTATATCTTTTACGCCTGAAGATGCCATGGTTCGTAGTGCCATTTTCCGAATGGCTGGCTTTGTTGTTTCCTTCGACACCAAATCTGCGAGTATGCTGGCAATCAATGGCGCCTGATGCAAACTTCCAAGCCGATTAAACAAATCAACTATGGCAGGATCATTCTCATTAGTTTTATCAAGTGCTGTTTGTAAATGGGGTGCAAGGGCGTTGCCCCATTCGCCATGCCTTGAAACGATCCACCAGGCAGAATCGCGCAATGATTTATCAGGGGAATTTAAATCTTCCAACAACCATTCCACCTTTAACTTTTCAGGCTTCCCCATCTCCAAGGCATGAAGGCATACCTTTCGTACATTTGGATTCTTACTTGCTAGGCCCTCAACTACAGTATCAAAATCTTGGATTTCATAAAGCGCATAAGTAAGGGCATGCGAAAGCACCCGATCGGTTGTTTTTTCTGCAACACTCAAAATCAACGGGATAGCTTGTTTATCTTTTGTACGGCCTAGTATCTCTGCAGTCAGCCTTTGTTCGGGTAGGATAGACTTCTTCAATAAAGAATAGAGCTCATTTTTATGCGCATTACTCCGATGCAGCGATAAAGCATTCAATGCCGCAAGCCTTACCTTTTGTGAAGGGTCATTTAAACTAACTTTCAAAGCAAGCAAGGCGCTTGGAGTTCCCAACTTACACAGCGCCCAAACAGAAGCAATTCTTGCATCAATCTTGGTTTCGGGAACATTAGCTTTCAAAATTTCTTCAACTGCAACCTCCCCTTTTAACGCAAGGGCATCAACTGCTTTTCGCCTTACTACAAAGCGTTCATCGGAAAGCATTTGAACCAACTTGTTTGCCGTGGTGGTTTTAAAATCCACTTTGATTCCGTTGGGGTCTGATACAGTTAAAGCATCTGTTTTCCGGATACGATAAATTCCACCTCGCACATCGGGCTTGACTAACCCAGGTTGTGAAGTCGGGCAACACAACTTATACCAACCACCTGTATCGATCACTAAAAGTGAACCATCAGCATCTTCAATCACATCAGTTGGGTGAAAATCAATCTGATCAGAAACAAGAAAATCTGAATCTTTAGAAGATAGCCCCGCGCCTTGATACGCAAGTTGATGCCTGGTGATTTTTCGCATGTTGAACGAACAGGCAAATAAGTTGTCTTTATAATCCTTGCCAAACGCATTGGATTCATAAGCATGCAAACCACAGGGTGCAGCGGCGCCCAGATGGCTTAGCACAGGCATGACTTCGGGTGATGTCCAAGGGTGGGGACTTAATACGCCATGAACTTTCCCATAAATGCCACCATAAACAGCGTGAATCAAGCCATCGCGAAGCCCATTGGCTGGGTGTTGAAAAAAAGTTGTGGTAAAGATTCTTTCGCCTGAAGAAGTAAAAGCTACATCAACCGGGTTATCCATACCGCCGGTCATCACGTGCTCAAAACTGCTACCATCAGGCTTCGAACGAAAAATATGACTGGCATTGGTGCTTAATGGGAACGACCCCGAAAGTTTGTATTCCTGTTTGGCAAATGCTCCCTTGCACCAATAAATAAAACCATCGGGACCTGAATAAGGGCCGTGCAAATCGTTGGCGCAACCTGTGAGAGTTTTACCTTGGAACCACTCCACCCTATCTTCAGCAACTCCATCGCCATCTTTGTCGGTTAATTTCCAAATCGAAGGAGGCGCAGCAACATACAACGAGCCATCGAGCCACATCGTACCTTCAGGAAACATCATGTTTTCAGCAAAGACCGTGACACTCGCGAACTTGCCATCAGTGTTTTTATCTTCCAGCCTTAATATCCGATGGGGCTTTTTCTGAAGTTGCACATCAGACTTTTCATTCGAACCAGAAGAATCGGAAACATACAACCGACCTTGATCATCAAACGCAGCACTGATGGGCCTTGGCACCACATCGGACGAAGCACATACGGTAATATCAAAGCCAATAGGAAGCTTGAACTTATGGCCATTCAGTTGCACTTCTTTGTATCCGTCTGGGATAGAAACTTCGGGCGCAGCAGGTAATCTTGATCGATCACCTAAAATTGCCAAGAGAATAAAACTAAGAAACACCCAAACGGATACAAGTCTGAACATGGCAAGTTTCCTATTTAGCAAACATGGGCCCTGAAGGATTCCCACGCGAAAGAATATAAGCCAAAAGATCAAAGATTTCGTCTTCTTTCAAGGTATCAATAAGGCCTGCAGGCATCATCGAAACCTTGGAAGTCACAATGGTTTCAACCTTACGATGATCCACAACTGTTATTGCAGTAGGATTAAGCATATCGGTATTCACCATAATGTTATTACCAGAAAGATTGATGATCCTTCCTGTGGTGAGTTTGCCATCATCGGTACTGATAATAACACCCGCATATTGGTCACTGATAACCTTGTTTGGATCAATCAAGGATTCAAGAAGATCGCGTTTGTTAAATCTTCCTGCTGCGTTGGTAAGATCAGGTCCCTGTGCGCCACCTTCGTTTTCATAACGATGACAAGCCACGCATCGGGTCTCTGCAAACAATCGTTTACCTTTTTCAAAGTTCCTACCGCCAGCAAGATTGGCATCCAACTTGTCTGTGGAAAGGTCAGTCATTTTCCAGTTCTTGACAAAGTCACGCTTTACTGCAGGGGCAGCAATTTCGGTCAAGGCAGGCTTAGCTTCAAGAATTGATTTAAGGTCTTCTTTTTCTTTATCGGAAAGAATGACCAAGGCGTCGCGCTTGATGTTTTCAATAAAATTACCAAAGCTCATGCCACCTTTATAACCAGCGGCCTTGATGAACCATGAAAAGTAATCTTTTTTAAGTTCAGGATTCCAACCAGTGCGAAGCATGCGCAACGCCCGGGCGATTTCCATCTGGTCTTCCTGCGTTGCTGCATTTTTAAGAAGTGCAACACCCTTCATCGCAACTGTTGGTGATTGAAGGTAAACCAGCATTTGGCAAAGTTCCGCATTTACAGTTTTGTTATTTCCGGGAAGAGAAACATCTAACTGGGTTGCCAAGGTTTTTGCAGTTGCTTCATCAGGCGATCCCATACGAACAAAAAGCACACCCATAGTTCTTAAAAGATCGAGCTTTCGCGTATCATCAAGCTTGTCAAAAGCTATGGACTTCAAAGCAGCAATGATTTGCGATTTCAACTTCTGGTCAACTTCTTCTTTTTTATGCTGAGGGTCGGAAGAAGTGGATCGAACTAGAGCAAGCAAAGCAGGAATTGCTTTGTTGGGATCTTTTTCTGCAAGAGCTTTATCCTGCCAAAGTTTCACATCTTGATGCTCAAGTGCGACCCTCGCTGCATAGCGGATGAATCGATCAGGGCTGCCAAGATTATCCCAAGCTTTTGCAACGGCTTCGAGATGATTGGGTTCGTGAAATTTCTCTAACCCCAATCGTATCGCACGATCTTCAGAACCTTTAGAATCACCCTTCGAAAGTGCGGTAGATTCTTCCCCTGTATAAGTTACGCGATAAAGCCCGGATTTTGTCTTTCTACCACCAATTGCAAAATACAATGCACCATCTTTGGGGTTCACAACTAAATCGGTCAAAGGCAAAGGAGAACCAGAAATAAATTCCTCAACCTCAGCTTTGTAGGTGCTTCCTGAAGGAGAAAGATGGACAGCATACATTTTGCCGTAACTCCAATCGCAAACGAAAAACGCTTCCTGATACTTCGCAGGAAATTTGGCACCGTAGCCAAAGGTTACACCTGTTGGCGAACCTGGCCCTATATCTACGACTGCGGGCAGACTATCTGCATAGTGAACAGGCCATTTCCCTGCACCATTTCTCCAGCCAAACTCGGCTCCACTTGTAACATGGCAAATTCTTGTAGGGCGATACCAAGGGGTGTTGAAATCCCATTCCATATCAGCATCGTAAGTAAATAATTCGCCCTGCCTGTTAAAAGCAGCATCGTATTCGTTACGAAACCCAACCCCTAATATTTCCCAGTTCTTCGCATCGGGATCAATCTTGTAAATGGTTCCGCCAGGCCCCATAACCCCTGCCATAAATCCCCTGCCATCTGGCATACGGGGAAGCAAATGATCTTCACCCCAGCGAACTGGAACCTTGCTAGATTTGAATTCAACCAGTTTGGTTTGATTACCGACAACTACAACAAGGCTTTTACCATCGGGAGAAAGTAAAATGGCATGAGGACCATGCTCGCCACCGCCTGAAAACTTCTGCAGCATGGTGACCTGATCTAATTGATCATCACCATCGGTATCACGCACTCGATACAAACCGTGCTCAAACTTACCACCTTTATTGACCATCACATAAAGGCTGTTAAAAGCCCATAGAAGCCCCTGAGCTTCGCCAATATCTGCTGGTATTTTTTCAACTAGGGTAGGAGTTTTTGAATCGCCGATAGGAGGAGGTGTAACCCTGAAAAGCCCGCCATTCTGATCTGAAACAATTAACCGACCTTTGGGGTCGGTACACATTGAAACCCAAGAGCCTTGAGTAGCAGCGGGAACCGAATGAAGAAGCTCAACTTTAAAACCTTTGAGGGTTTTGATTTGGGCAGGAGAAGTAGCTGGCGGTTCTTTGCCCGCCAGCTTGGGATCTTCTGGTGCTTTCTTTTTGCCTGGGCCTTTACCTGTTTTAGTTACTTCTTTTTTTTTTCTTCAGGGCTGCCAGCTAATTTCTTAAGCGTGATTTCTTTGAATTGCACAGTCATTACTGGGCCAACATGAATTTGAAGTGCAAGAACACCACTCTTCAAAGCCTTGGGTGATTCATCAAGAATTTCAGCAGTTACATTGCCATTGATCATATGAACCAGTTTGTTACCGTTTGCAATGATAACTAAATCGTTCCAATCATCTTTTTTGATAGCAGCTTGAAGGTCTGCAGAAGACTTTTCAGTCTTTCCTACAACTTCTTTTTTGTTATCAGCATTCCACTTTACCTTTTCGCCACGGCCACACATGATACCTCGACCACCAGCAATACCACCTTCATCATAAAGAATGCCAGAGAAAGTAGCGCCAGCTTCGAAGTCACCTTGATAGCCACCAACCCTTGGCCCAAAATCGCCTTGGCCCATTACCTTGCTGCGATATTGAATACCAGAGTTACCGCCCACAATCTTGTACTTGCATTTGAATTCGAAATCGCTGACATCGCCACCTTTCCAAACCAAAAAAGTATTATGCTTGAGTTTGTTATGGGGTTCGTTGCCTGTTTTACCGGTGATTGCGCCATCTTCTACGGACCAAAGCTTAGGGTTTCCTTCCCAGCCTGTGAGATCTTTACCATTAAAGATTGAAGTTGTTTCTTCTGCAGAATAAGCAGTAAGAGCAAATACAAAACCTACTAGCAAAATCGACAGGATTCTCATGATCAAACTCCGGTGGAATACAAAACAAAGGCGGGAACTATCATTGCAATAATACACGACCTTACGATGTATTAAAGATAATGCAGTTTAAAATAAGAATCCAGCATTAGTTTGAAGATAATTGCAAATATTTTAATGCAGCCTTTGTAAGTTAAATATTGAACCATAATCGCTTACAATCTATGCTAATCACTGAAATCGTTTTCCTTTCGACATCATTAATATTTGTTTCAGGGGCAATAGTATGAGTGCTAAGAAGTGGAATGTAGCAATGGTGGGCTTGGGTTTTGGTGCAGAATTCATGCCGATCTACCAAAACCACCCTCTTGGAAACATTTACGCCATCTGCCAACGAAACAAAGAAAAGCTGAACAAAATAGGCGACACCTTCAAGATTGAGAAACGCTTTACTAACTACGAAGATGTTTTAAAAGACCCAAATGTAGATTTCGTGCACATCAATTCCCCCATTCCTGATCATGCGCCTATGTCCATCGCTGCACTCAAAGCGGGCAAGCATGTTATGTGCACCGTACCGATGGCAACCACAGTCGAAGAATGCAAAATCATTGTTGATTTGGTAAAAAAAACTGGCCTCAAATACATGATGGCGGAAACAGTTGTTTACTCTCGCGAATTCCTTTTCATCAAGGAAATGTTTCAAAAGGGCGAACTTGGAAAAATCCAATATATGGCTGCTTCCCACCCACAAGATATGGATGGTTGGCCAGACTACTGGCAGAAAATGATCCCGATGCATTACGCAACCCATGTTGTCAGCCCATGCCTCGGGCTGGTAAATGGCAAAGCTGAAAATGTTAGTTGCTTTGGTTCGGGCACGGTAAGGGAAGAAATCCAAAAAATATCAGGCAACAAGTTCGCTGTCGAATCCTGCCATATCAAAATCAAGGACTCTGATATTGCATGCCATATCTGGAGGTTCTTATACGACACCGCAAGGCAATACCGCGAGAGTTTTGATGTATATGGCACTAAGAAAAGCTTTGAATGGAGCTTGGTCGAACACGAACCACATATCATTCACACTGCTAAAAAGCCCGAACCTGAAATCCCAAGCAAGATAACTGTTCCAGATTTTGCGCACTTGCTTCCTGAACCCATTAGAAGGTTCACTCTTCCTTCTGAAATTCATGATGCAGGGCACCTTTCCTTCTTGCAGGGTGGTGGGCATGGCGGTTCCCACCCGCACATGGTTAACGAATTCTTGAACGCCCTTGCAGACAACCGCGACCCATGGCCCAATGCCACTCAAAGCGCAAACTGGACCTGCGTTGGTATTCTTGCCCATGAATCCGCATTACAAGGTGGCAAAGTGTTAAACCTCCCTGATTTCACACTATAAATAATATTGGATTAGAAGCTTTCAAATTAAAGGCCTTAAACATGAAGAAGTTGATTTTCAGCGTTTCAATTCTTGTTGCGGTAGTGTTTGGCCTTGGAATAAAAACCGGGATCCGGGCGCAGGATAACAAAATCAAACTGTTATTCTTAGGCGACAATGGGCACCACAAACCCAACGATCGCTTTCGGCAAATTCAGCCTGTTCTTGCAGCTAAGGGCATTGACCTTGTCTACACAGACAAAGTTGAAAGTCTGACCCCCAAGATTCTCAACTCTTATCAAGGTTTGGTTATTTTTGCCAATTTGACTACTCTTTCGCCTGAACAAGAAAAAGCGATGCTCGATTACGTTGAACAAGGCAATGCACTGATCCCATTACATTGCGCTAGTTACTGCTTTTTAAATTCTCCTAAATACATCGATCTGGTTGGCGCTCAATTTTCAAAACATGGCACAGACACTTTCCGCGTTGATAACATTCTTCCCACTCACTCAATTATGAAGGGTTACAAAAGTTTTGAAAGTTGGGATGAAACTTATGTTCACACCAAACATAATCCCAAGGATCGTATTGTACTTGAAGAAAGAAAAGATGCTTCAGGGTCTGAACCTTGGACTTGGGTGCGAACCCAAGGTAAGGGAAAAGTTTTCTACACAGCGTGGGGCCATGATGCCCGAACTTGGTCTAACCCAGGATTTCAAAATCTTCTCGAACGCGGCATTCGATGGGCAACCAATGGCGACCTCTCTAAAGTTCCAGCGTTTTCAGATCAAACCCTGATGACCGAACTTCCTAAAAACCTTAAGCCATTTGAATATGTTGAAGCTGATGTGCCCTTTTACCCTGCAAATAAACAATGGGGAAAAATGGGAGAAAACATCCGCAAAATGCAAAAGCCTCTTGATCCCAAAGAGTCGCAAAAACACTACATTATGCCCGAGGGATTCGAACTTAAACTCTTCGCATCCGAACCAGATCTAGAAGGCAAACCCATCGCAATGAATTGGGATGAGCGGGGCCGGTTATGGGTCGCACTCACCATTGATTACCCCAACGAACTTCAACCCCAAGGCTTGGGCAGAGATAAGATTGTTATCTGCGAAGACACCAACGGCGACAATGTTGCAGATAAATTCACAACCTTTGCAGACAAGCTAAGTATTCCCACGAGTTTGATTTTCGCAAACGGCGGCGTCATTGTGCATCAGGCCCCAGATACTCTTTTCCTTAAAGATACCAATGGTGATGACAAAGCCGATGAACGCAAAGTTCTTTTCACAGGCTGGAGCACAGGCGATACCCACGCTGGGCCAAGTAATCTAAACTACGGGCTGGATAACTGGATCTACGGCATGGTTGGGTACTCTGGCTTCGTAGGAACCGTAGGCGATGAGAAGCAATCTTTCCGTACTGGTTTTTACCGCATGAAGTCTGATGGTTCTAAAATCGAATTTCTTCGCAACACCAACAATAATTCTTGGGGAGTTGGCCTAAGTGAAGAAGGGATTCTTTTTGGTTCCACCGCAAATGGTAACCCGAGTGTGCACCTGCCCATTCCCAACCGTTATTATGAAAAAGTTCGTGGCTGGTCTAGCAGCGTTCTCGAAGGCATCGCAGGAAGCGCGCCAATACACCCCATCACCAAACAAATCAGGCAGGTGGATCATCACGATAAGTTTACCGCTGCAGCAGGCCATGCACTTTACACCGCCCGAAACTACCCCTCCGATTATTGGAACAAAACTGCTTTTGTAACCGAACCTACAGGGCATATAGTTGCAACTTTCCCCATCACACCCGAAGGTGCAAGCTTCACTTCCCGCAATGCATTCAACTTGGTTGCAAGTGATGACGAATGGAGTTCACCTATCGTTGCAGAAGTTGGCCCGGATGGAAATGTATGGGTCATCGATTGGTACAATTATATCGTGCAACATAATCCTACTCCTGCTGGTTTTAAAACCGGAAAAGGCAACGCTTACGAAACTAACCTGCGCGACAAAAAGCATGGCCGTATCTATAGGCTTGTTCATAAAGAAGGCAAAAACAGCCCCAATGTAAACCTGACAACCGCAGACTCCAGCAAACTTGTTGAGACTCTTCGAAACGATAACTTCTTCTGGCGCAGGCACGCTCAAAGGCTTCTAGTTGAAAAGCAAAGTAAGGACGCCATCCCTGCCCTTATCGAACTTGCCAAAGAAACAAAAATCGATGGGGCAGGCTTAACCCCTTGCGTTATTCATGCCCTTTGGACTTTGAAAGGCCTTGGCGCCCTCGAAGAAGAAAACTCACCTGCAACGAAAGTCGCACTTAATACTCTTACCCACGCATCTGCAGGCGTGAGATTAAACGCCTTGAAAGTTCTTCCTTTAAAATTAAGTTCCACCGATGCGATTCTCAAAGCAAATCTTTTGGATGATGCCAATGCACAGGTTCAACTTGCAACCCTTTTGGCCTTATCAGATTTGCCCCCTTCAGAACAATCAAGTAAGGCAATTTCCAAACTGCTAAAGTCCCCTAAACGCCCCTTAGATAAATGGCTACTTGATGGCGTCACCACTGCAGCAGCAAACAATGATGCACTGTTCCTAAACTCCGTAACGGAAAAAAGTACACCGCCCTCAATTGAATTATTAACCATAATTGAACGAGTTGCAGAGCATCACGCCCGGGGTAAGCCAGACGAAAGTATTGCCAACCTGCTTGAAAAATTGCTGCAATCAGAACCGCTGATTCAAACAGCTACGCTCAAAGGTTTGGCACGAGGCTGGCCCGCAAACCAACCCCCAAAATTAGATGACAGAACTGAAAAAGCCCTTAAGGATCTCTTCGTAGTTCTCCCAATCGCAGCTAGGGGACAACTTGCCCAACTAGGCAAGAAATGGGGCAGCAAATCCCTCGCAGAACAATCGAAGGTAATCGTACAAGGCTTTTTAAAAACCGCATCAGATACCAAGCAAACCGATACCGAGCGTATCTCATCCGCAAAACAAGCGTGTGAATTTGGCGCTTCAGATCCTGAAGTTGCAAAAGCGGTTCTCGAATTGATCACGGCGCAACTTTCCCCCGAAGTCGGGCTAGGAATGCTTGAAGCTGTATCACTTTCTGATCAATCAGAAACAGGCAATGCAATGGTCGAACGCTTCCCTGATTGGACACCTAACCTCAGGCAGACTGCTATTCGTATACTTCTTTCCAGAACTATCTGGACTGAAGCATTGATCGCTTCGCTTGAAGTAAACAAATTACGCATCTCCGAGTTAAGCCTCGATCAAAAGCAAGCTCTTTTGCAAACCGGTAACAAGAAAATCACCGACAAAGCAAAAGTCATACTTGCCCGTGGGGGTGGTTTGCCCAACGCTGACAGGCAAAAGGTCATCGATGACTCCATGTTTGCAACCACTCAATCTGGAGACGCAAATCTTGGTAAAATCGTTTACAAAAATCAGTGCTCTAAATGCCATCAGCATCAGGGGGAAGGCGTAAAGATCGGCCCGGACATGACAGGCATGGCTGCGCACCCAAAAAAAGAACTACTCATTCACATCATGGATCCAAACAGAGATGTTGAAGGCAATTTCAGACAATATGTTGTTTCCACCAAAGGCGGAAAAATACTTACAGGCATGCTTGCATCAGAAACAAAATCCTCCATCGAGCTTATTGATACCGAAGCGAAAAAGCAGACTGTTCTGCGAGATGATATCGATGAAATCAAAGCTTCAGATCGATCGCTGATGCCCGAAGGTTTTGAAAAACAACTTTCAAAACCCGATCTCGTCAACCTTCTCGAATTCCTTACGCAACGAGGAAAGTTCCTCCCATTACCACTTGATAAAATTGCAACCATCGTTAGTACCAAAGGCATGTTTCACAGTGAAGAAGCTACAGTTGAAAGACTGATATTTCCTGATTGGAAACCCAAGGTATTTCAGGGGATTCCTTTTAATCTTGTCGATCCACAGGGAGATAAATACCCCAATGTAATCATGCTGCATGGAACCAACGGCACCATCCCACCAAAGATGCCTAAGCAGGTTAAACTTGCATGTAATGGCCCCGCCAACGCCATCCATTTATTAAGTGGGATTAGCGGATGGGGATTCCCAGCGACCCCAAAGGGTTCAGTCTCCATGATTGTCAGACTGCATTATGATGATGGAAAAACCGAAGATCATTTGTTGAAGAATGGCGAAGTCTTTGCAGACTACATTCGTAAAATTGACGTTCCCGATTCTACCTTTGCATTTTTATTGCGGGGCCAGCAGATTCGATACCTTGCTGTTCGGCCCAAAAGGCCTACTGAAATTATCAAGGATATTGAATTTGTAAAAGGATCAGATGGGACCTCACCAATCGTAATGGCGGTCACCGTTGAGGGTCCTGAAAGCAAAGATAAGCCTCAGTAAAGAAGGAACCGTAAAGTTATTTGCCAACAGATTGGGCGACTCTTTTACCATCTTGCGTTTTGATCAAAAAAGAGCCTGACAGGGCAGACCTGACAGGCTTTTTATCTTGCGGTGTATACTCTGCATTAATTTCAATCATATATGAATTCTTGGTTGTTTCCTGCACTTTAAGGCTAACCTTAGATCCAGAAATGGGGCTAATCATAGCAGGGATTTTTGCTACTTGATCTTCCAGAATACAACCTAACGCTATTTCTTGCGCAGACATCGCCAAATTTTGCACCCTAGTTTCAAGATTGATTTGCTCAAACTTCTTTCGGGTAGAAAGTTCCTGCACAACAACCGACACCAACAAAGCGGAACTCAACGCCATCAATACCAGACAAGTTATTAGGGCTACACCTTTTCGTTGATTATTTGAAGCCTTTATGATGATCATTTTCGGGCTCCATTCAGACTAGCACGGAAACTTAATGTTCGCTCTTTGGTTCTACCGGAATCAAATTTATCAAGGCAATTAAGTTCCACCATTAAACCATCATTCAACAATTGAAATGAAACATCCGCCACTCCCATCAAGTGCTGTTTCCCTTCAAGGCTTTTACGCATGAACGAACCATTTTCAACCTCATAAGTTATCTGCCCCCCGGATAGAAGCGCCAATTTTAAACCCATTGTTTTATTCGCGTTGTTTGTGATTACTGCAGATGAAGCCATCCGAACATCGCTTCGAAAAAGGTTGGCGAGGGCTGCAACCTCCATATTCCTATTAGCCAATCGTATTTCTGTGGATGAAAAATACATCAAGCCCATGATCATCGTGGTTGCGATCAACATCACAACGCCAAGCAATACCATCACAACAACCATTTCGATCAGGGTGAATGCGTTTCTGGTTTTGCATTTATCTAACATCATTTTCCACCCTGCAACGCAATAGATCTTGGGGCAATCGAGGTAGTGAGCATGCATTCTTTAGGGTCAAAACTTCGCCCGTAATCCCAACGCACCACCACTTCAACATCCTTGATCAACTTAAATTCTTTTGATGGCGTAACCTTTACCGTAATTACCGAACCAGGTGGCAACGATTTATACCGCCGGGTATCCTGCGCCATTTCCGCCCACTTTTCATCCAGCTTTTCCCAAGGCGTGCTGCGGGCCTCCTCGAGGATATTTATCCCCGCCTGATTGCCAAGAAACACATTGCTGTTTCGATGCCTTTCGTGAAAACACCAAGCAGTTGTTTGCGCTATTACCACCATAACGATAGCTAAAATAGAAAACGAAGCTATAATTTCTACGAGAGTAAAACCGCTTCGCCTAAATTTAATTCTGTTTGGTTTTATGTTCACGACAACTCCACCATCATTTTTATCAGTGGCATGAACATGGCAATTGCAATAAAGCCAACCATAACGCCTAAAAGCAACATTAATAAGGGAAATACGACCAAAGAGAAGCGCTGGGCAAACAATGAAGCGAGCCTTAACCTTTGGTTTCCGATTTCTTCCAATGCCCAGGGAAGATTGTTCACTTTTTGAGCAGATTGAACAAGGGGTTTCATGGATTTGGGCAACCACCCGGAAGCATCAAGACTATCTTCAAGCGAGTGCCCCAATTTGATGGAAGAATTAAGCTTTACCAACTGTTTTTGGGAAGGCCCGGAAAAACATTTCGATTCTTCTAGAAAAGTGAGCGCCTTCGAAACCACCACTTGCCCCTGCAAGGTGATTCCCATCATTTTCAAAAAACTCCCCTGCAGGTGAACACGATAAATAGAACCAACAATAGGAAAATACCATCTAGCGGTCATATTCCAAAATGGCAGTGCCACAATAACTGGAACAAGAACGACAAGCGCAATCCATACACCTGGAGCAAAATCAGCGATGACATTACCTTTCTGGCCAAAGGTAGGCAACCAATTAAAAAACTTAAAAAGTAGAAGAGTTACCCAAGGAAGGGAGTAATCAAAATCTTTAAAAATGCGCTCAAATTTAGGAGCAATAAAAACCATAAAAAAGACTGCGACATTCAATGTTGAAATCACCATAAAAAACAAGTATGCCATGCGAGGTAAAACAGTGAGCCAGAAAAGATCCTTCTGCCAGCGCCCGATAATCGAAAGACAGGAAGAAAAATTTCCCGTGACTTCGCCTAAAGAAAGTGCAAGAAACACTTCCTGCGAAACCAAATCGGGGTATGTTCTCAATGCCTTGGTCAAAGAAAACCCCTGCTGCAATAGTTCGATCAATCCCGCCACTCGCTTATCAAAGCGCCAAAACTTGTAGTAAATAAGGTAATAAGCTGGGTTCATAAATGAAAGAAAACAAATAATTATAAATTCGCGAACGTATCCTTTGGGCCTATCAGCAATGTAAGCGTTCAACATGGGGACAATGGGTTTGTCGGCTTCAAAAGTAGACAGTAAAAGGTTGTGAAACTCTTCCTGCCTGACATGCCTGTAATAAAAGAAGGAAACCATGGCCCAGGTAGAAAAAGCAAAGTACATCATCGCATAATACAATGCCAAGACTTGAAGCCTCATTACGCACAACATGATAAAAACCAAAACAGGGAACAACAACCCTACGAGGATCATGGTAATAAGTAATCGGATGCTTTTATTCTTTTTGTTCATTTTAATGTTGAAGTAGGGTTTTAAAAACTCAATTACTCAATCCCTGAAGCAAATTTATCAGGGGAAGAAAAACCGCAAACACAAAAATCGAAGTAATGAACCCCGCACACAATACAACCAGCAAAGGTGGAAAAATACTTTGAACCATTTGTGAGCGAACCGCAACCTGCCTGGAATACATTTGCGCAGCTTGCTTTAATGTTTGAGACAGATTACCGTTTAATTCCCCCATGCCCGCCATCCATGAAACAACTTCTGGGAGGATTTTAAATTCTTTAAGCGCCTGCGCAAGAGAAGAGCCCTGACGCAATTTTTCTGCAATTTGAATCCCACCTGCTTTCAAAATCGGATCTGAGCCGGCTTGGGCGGCAAGTTCAAAAGCTTCAGGCAATGGCATCTGATTTTCAACTAAGATTGCAAGTAAATCCGTAAACGCAGCCAACCTTGCAGAGCGAATTAAAACCCCAAATACTGGAAGGGAATAAATCAGTCTGGCCCAATTACAACGCCCTGCTTCCGTTGCATTAAACACCAGGCGCAACCCAATTGCTGATATCCCAATCACCCCCAAAGGAATTACCAATGTTGGTATCGGATTTCGGCAAACATCAACAATTAATTGAGTAAAAAAAGGCAGGCGCATACCAAAGTCGTTGAAAATTGAAATGAACTGCGGCATGACAAATATCATGATGATAACGGTCAATAATATTGCAATCAAGATAACCATCATCGGATATAGCAACGCAGTATAAACCACCGAAGAAAGATCAGAAAGGCTTCGTGCATAGGTGGTAAGCAAGGAAAGCACCTCGGGAAGGTTGCCCCCGCGAATTCCAGCATTCATGAGGCTGGAGTAAAATTTCGGCACACGGCCCTGCTGTGCTGCAATCGCTTCGGGAAGTGATTTACCCTGTTTTAGATCTTGTGCCAAAAGCTGAGTGGCTTCTTTTAAATTCCCCCGCGACATTTCCCGGGCTATTGATGCAAGGCCTTCCTCTAATGGCAAGCCAGCCCGTGCCATACCTGCAATTTCCTCGTTCAGGTAAATCAACTGATCTGGGGTCAGGGCACCAAATTTCTTTTCTGAATAATCTATACTCATTAAACACCTTGATTACTGTAAAGAACCTTAGCGCAATCTGCAGAGCCTAAAACTCGAAGCACTTCTTCTCTGGTGGTTTGGCCTTCTTTTACTACTGCTATCGCATGGCTTACAAGGGTTATTCCGCCATTATTTACAAAAATCTCTTCCAGCGTCGTACGATCGGCTCGGTTTAAAATCGCCCTGCGCATATCTTCGTTTAACACCATCGCTTCCAATAGTAAAAGCCTTCCTTGGTAGCCTGTATTATTGCAATCTGCACAAGCATTACCTTTACATTTAGGGCAATTCTTTCGCAACAATCTTTGGTTTAAAATCAACCGAAGCGAACTGGTCAATAAGTAAGGCTCAATCCCCATTTCCAACAATCTTGAAATAACCCCGCAGGAAGAACCAGCGTGCAGGGTGCTAAATAACAAGTGGCCTGAAAGTGCAGCTTCAATTGCAACCCTTGCAGTTTCAGGATCTCGCATTTCACCCACGAGAATCACTTCTGGATCCTGCCTTAATAAACTCCGCAAACCCAAAGAAAAATCAAACCCGGTACTGGGCGATACTTGCGTCTGGCTTACGCCCTCGAGAATTTGTTCTACGGGGTCTTCAAGGGTGACAATATGCCTTCTAGTTTTTTCAGTTTTAGCAATGTGGCTTAAGCACGAATAAATGCTAGTGGTTTTACCACTCCCGCCAGGGCCTGTAAAAAGAATCGCCCCTGTGCGCTCACCAATCGCATCTTTAAGATTTTTAAGCACTCCGGGTTCAAGCCCAAGTTCTTCCAAAATGAATTGCCTATTCTCACGGCGGAACAATCGGAGCGCTACTCTTTCGCCATGAATGGTCGGAAATGTACTGACTCGAACCTCAATCCCTTCCAGCGAATCAATCTGAATTATACGCCCTTCTTGGGGGATATCTTGCCTGTAGGAAAGTAAGTTTGCGAGAAACTTCAAGCGGGCGATGATATTTGGCCCCAACTCTCTTGGCAATTCTGTCGAAGGCAAAATTACACCATCGACTCGAAAACAAACTTGAAGCTTGTTAACCCATGGTTCGATATAAATATCGGTTGCCTTGCACTTATCGCCTTTTTCAAGAATGTTGGCGACAAGCAACGCTACCCGTTCTGGCCCGTGCTTTTGGCCAGGGTCAAAACTTTTTAAACATAGTGAATCTGCATTATTCATGTTCATCAGAATGACTTAAAAAAACTAGGAGATGCAATCGGTATTCTTATATATCAAATGGAAGGCAAGATAACACTTAAATTATGAAATTATGTTCGCCCTCCGCAGGAGATAACGTTTAAGATCAAGAGATTGTTTTTACTGGACTAAAACTTATGCTCGACTCTAAAAGCAGATCGCTTCTGGCAGCAATATTCTTGCGTACTCGCAAGGCGTTGGAAGGGCGACCTTCTGGCCCCATGAAAGCAAGGATACCCTGTGGCGGCATGGATTTTGTCGAACTACGCGAATACGAACCGGGCGATGAAGTCAGGCATATAGACTGGAAATCCTCTTCACGGTCGGGCAAAGTCCTAGTCAAAAAGTTCATGCATGATCAAGAGATTTCGATCCGAATTTTTGCATGTACTAGTGAAAGCATGCATTATTCCACAACGGGGTCAACTAAACTTGAAGTGGTTGCAGAGTTGGCAACTGCACTGGGTTGGATAGCGATCAACTCTGGGAACAGATTCTCTCTTTTTAAATTCGACAAAGCTGTCGAACGAATCATGAGCCATGCAAACAGCGCAAAAAAAGTACAAGCGATAGGTGCAAGCCTGCTCAAAGATAAACCACTACTGAAGACCTCAAATAATTTTTTATGGAAAGCCCTTGCAGAAAAGCAAACGCCTCGAAGCATGGTTTTTGTATTGTCTGATTTTTACGAACCAATAGACCCTGTGCTTTTTGGTGCTTGTGCAAATAGGCATGATCTTCACTTGTTACGAATTCTTGACCCAAGGGAAATCTCGCTCCCGGATACCCCTGATATTTATTGCAAAAACCCTTGGAATGCTGAATCGATTTTAGTCAAAAGTTCAGACAAAGATTTCCGCAATCAATACCTTCAACTATTTGCTGAACACGAAAACAAAGTAGCTAAGTTATGCAAAAGTAATGGTGCGGGGTTTCTTCGCATAAGCACATCCGAACCCTATCTTTCAAGCTTAATAAGTTATTTCAATCAAACATTCAAAGGTTATTAATAATAAAGATGATAGTTTCTCCGCTTTTAATATCGATGATAGTTTGCTTTCTATTTCAGATAAATACTGAAAGCATCATAGTTCCCGCGCTATCATCTCCCGAAGGAATCGAGGCCACTATTCAAGTTAAATTATTGGAGGAAAGGTTGCCTAGTGCGGTTTTCTCGATCCTTCTAAAATTCGAAACCACAAAAGAGGTTGTTGTTTCTCAATTCAGCTTGGAAGAGAAATACAAGAAGGATTGGGAATTGTTACCGGCAGGCGAAGCCTTGAAAACCAAATCCGGAGGCCAAGCAGTGCAAACCATTCCCTTTATTCTTCGGGCAAAAAAAACCGGAACGATAGATATTCCCACGTTGGAAGCATTTGCATTACTTGGTGCAAATAATATCACCCTAGTCTGGGAAAACTGGCTCTTTCCGGAAAAGCTATTTCCCTTCAAGGAACTTGATACACCAGAAAAAAACGATGGGCTTATTATTGAAAGAATGTCGCCCTGGTTTGCAATTGGATTGCTAATATTGATTGCATTGGGAGTTTTAATGCTGATTAAAAAACCGCCCATGCTGATTCCATCAGAATTAAATATTGCAAAGGAATTAGAAACTTGGCTAAAAAAAGTTGATTCCCTTTCTTTGGAAGAATGCATCACAGCAATTGAACCCCTGCTTCGAACGGAATCCCTAAAACAATCTGATACTATTGCATCGAACGAACTTGAATCAACAAAGTTCAAAGGATTGACACCATCCCAAAGATTACTTCTTGAAAGTGCTTTGCGGGCAATCGAAGAAATCAAGTATTCAAAAAACAAAGACCGAGCGACTTTAATATTCACCATCAAAGAATTAGTAAAAAGCATTTAAAATCATAAAGTTTGCGCTCTTTTAGCATTATGCCAATTACTCCGGTTGCTAAAACCAAGAAGTATAGCAAAGCCTGACAAATAGAGTCATCTAGGAAGAATGGGGGGCCGATATATTAAGTATCATTCTTGCAACCAATTTTCGAATGTCATCGAAATGGCTGAAAGAATAATTAAATCCAAATAAAACGGAGCTTTAGTTATGAACGAATTGAATCCTTCGAATCGAAATTTGTTAATCGCAATTGCAGTAACTTTTAGTATTTGGGGGTGTTCCCAAAACCCGAGCCCTTCACCTAAAGTTCAGGCCGAAAAAATCAAAACTCTTGAAGAGCGCTTATCCAAAATGGAAAATGACCATCAAATTCTTTTATCAACTAGAGATCAGATGAAATCACGGATCAGCGCTCTCGAAGAAGATCGTACAGCTTTAGAAAAGAAACTGATCCATCACAAGGAAGTTGTTCAAGAAAGGGATGAGCTTAAAGCCCTTACAGATGTCAGAACTAGTGAACGAGATGCCAGCCAACTACGCTGCGAGTTATTGAAAAAGGGATTGCAAGAGTTGCTAGGTCAGGATGATTCTATGATTTCGACATCCAAGCCAGTGCCCAGCAGAGCAACTGCAGGCATACCATTCACATCAAAATAAAGTGCGTCAAAAAAAACGCCAGCTTGATCTGCATGATGCAGTTTAAGCTGGCGTTGCTCTTTTAGTCATGAATATATTCGATAACCGCTTGTCGTTTCATATCAGAAAGCATGCGCTTCATCTCATACTGCCCTGCTTCATTTCGCAAACGATCTCGAACCTGCTTTTGCACCTTCTCATCAAAAATCTTTATCCCTGCATATTCTCGTTTAACCAGCATGATAACATGCACACCGGTGGGCAATTCGACCAGTGGACCAACTTCTCCGTCCTTTAATTCAAAAAGGTACTTTTCAACTTGAACTGGTTTGATTTCGCCCTTCTTTCTGCCTATCCCCTCTGCATTTCTAAATGCGCCATCCCCGTGACAATACTCTTTGCTCAGCTTGGCAAAATCTTCACCCTTCTTTGCTCTTTCGGCTACTTTTTGAGCTATCTCCCGCGCTTCTTCATGCGATTTGGAATTTCTATAACTGATAAAAATGTCCTTCCACTCTACACTGTCTTGAATTTGGAATTCTTCAGGATGGCTTTCGTAATAATCACGAATCTGCTTATGCCCTATGCGATCCAAATTGGGCAAGATTCTGGTTTGCATATACTGCATTGCTATAAAGTTTCTTTCCGATTGCCTTCGAAGCAAATCAATTGATATGCCCTGCGATTCCAAAAGCACCTTGAATTCTTGATCACTCAATGATTTGTTTCGGTCCTTGAGCAATCGCACATACCGATCAAACTCCTTACCTGCCATTTCTTGCAGCTTATCCAAAAACTTCTTTGCTTGTGGATTCTTAGACAACCTTGTGTAGGCATCCTGAATAACAATTTCTCTTTCCACCAACTGATTAATCGCAGCTTTTCTTTTTGCAGAATCATTAGCCCCTTCCCCTATTCCCTGACTAAGAGTCAACAAAACTTCTTCTTCCAAAACCGCTTCACCATTAACTAATGCAACGATATTACTGCCTGAAGTCTTTAGTCCGGGTTTGGCTATGGATTCTGCTGCAACTACATTTATCTCATCCGCAGATGCAGATAAATCATTTTCAGGCGACTGAGCCCTAACGGCATTAGAAACATTTGCGGGAGGATAATTTTTGGCAGTCTCTTTAACAGGTGTGGAAACACAACCAATCAAACCAAGACTTATTATTGATAAAGCAGCAAATAATCTTCCAAGCAACATAACTTCACCACTATATTTAGGAACCATCTTTAACCGAATGCACCCGGCTTATAACGATTTCCCCAACGAAAACAAGAGGAAGTAATAGAAGAACAATTCATGTAAAGCTAGGTAAGTTCTTTTGTTTTGGTGGGAAGATAGGGTTATAAAAAGCGCTAGACCATAGAATCCTTCCTGCAAACCCCAATTTATCTAGACACAAGGTCATATGTCTGGTTACTATCCTGAAATATTGAAAACAAGTTACTAAGCTTGCCTGTTCACCATAAACCTTAGTTATGTTGAATTTAGATACAGCTTCAGAAACTCTCCCCGTGTTCCTATTTCAAAGGGCAAACCTTTATGTCTAGTGCATCCGTTTCAAATCAACACCCAAATGCAATGCGATTGCTTTGGGCGGGTTTCATGGCCATTTTGGCCGCTGGCGTCGGTTTCGCAATCCGAGGCGGTATCTTCGATAACTGGGGCAAAGAATACGGATTCACCGGGGCACAACTCGGCGCAATCGGTGGCGGTGGCTTCAGCGGCTTCTGCTTCGGCATTATTATCGGTGGTGTTATCGTTGATAAGGTTGGCTACGGAAAGTTAGTCGCCCTCGCATTAGTTGGTCATATTATTTCTGCTTTTGTTACTTTTGGCGCAAGTACTCCTGAAAACGCTTATAACTTCCTATTCTGGGGCATGTTTATTTTTGCCTTTGCGAATGGAACACTCGAAGCGGTAGCAAACCCCTTGGTAGCGACTCTTTTCCCTGAAAACCGAACTCATTACCTGAACATTCTTCATGCTTCATGGCCCGCAGGTATGATTCTAGGCTCGGTTGCAGGCTGGATTCTTGACGACAAAATGGAAGTACCATGGAAGTATCAACTTGCTTTGTACCTGGTTCCAACCGTTCTTTATGCCCTCATGTTTTTGGGCCAGAAGTTTCCCAAATCTGAAGCTGCTGAAAAAGGCGCTAGCTTTATTGAAATGTTCCGCAGCGTAGGCATACTTGGCTCACTAGTTGCTTGTTACCTTCTTGCCCTTTTCTTTGGCGATATCTTTAAGAGTTTTAACCCTGAAAACGCCAAAATGATTGGATATGGAATTGGCGGGCTTCTACTTATCATTGTCTCTGTAATGACTAATTTCTCTATTGGCTCTTTCCTTCTGTTTGTTCTCTTCGTGGTTCATGCGATGGTTGGTGCGGTTGAACTAGGCACCGATGGTTGGATTCAAAACATTACAGGGAACTTGTTCAATTCCGAAGAAGGTAAATACCTCTTCATCTGGACGTCTTCCATCATGTTTGGTCTACGCTTCTGCGCCCATTTCATCGAAACCAAACTTAAATTATCACCTATTGGACTTCTGCTTGTTTGCGCAGGACTTGCTTGCTTGGGCCTGAACCTCGCAAGCGGAATGCAAACATTCTCGATGGCACTTGTTGCACTTGGCATTTATGCCGTAGGCAAAACATTCTTTTGGCCCACCATGCTTGCAGTGGTAGGCGATCGTTACCCACAAACCGGCGCGGTTGCGATGTCCATCATGGGAGGCATTGGTATGCTTTCGGCGGGCCTTATCGGCGGCCCAGGCCTTGGCTATTGTAAAGATCGCTTTGCAGGAGAAGAACTTAATAAGACTAACCCTGCAATTTATGCAGAATACAAAGCTAAAGAATCAAGCACATTCTTGAACCTAGCAAGCACCGAAGCTTTTGGCCTTGATGGCAAGAAACTTGGCGAAGCCAACGATAAGCTTGGAGCAATTCGCAAGAAAATCGAAGCTGAAAAAGGCGATTTAAGCACCGCACTCAGCAAGCTCGAACCAAATGATAGAGCGATCATTGAAGCAAGCACTCATGGCGATCGGGCCACTCTGAAAGCGGATGCATATATTCCGCTAACCATGGCTGCGATATACCTGATTTTGCTGGTATATTTCCAATTGATTGGCGGCTACAAGCCTGTCAGCATTGGGGCCGACTCAGGAAAATAACAAACTGTATCAATTTGTTTATAAACCGAACGCATACTCGATATACTAATCCTATATGAGTATGCGTTCTTTTACTTTTCTGGGTACTGGTACTTCTGTTGGAGTGCCAATGATTGGTTGCGATTGCAAAGTTTGCACTTCGGATAACCCACGCAATCACCGGTTTCGCTGTGCTGGCTTAATTAAGCTTCCTAACGGAAATATTTTAATCGATACTCCGCCCGAACTAAGGCTGCAGTTACTGCGTGCTAAGGTTGGGGCGATTCATAGCGTTCTTTTCACCCACTATCATGCCGATCATCTGCATGGCTTAGATGATCTTAGGCCCATCCAGCATCTTTTGGGTCAACCTGTTCCCCTCTACTGCGCTGAAGATGTTGAAGACCGAATCAGATCTGCTTTTTCCTACGCTTTTGAAACCGTTAAGTCGGGAAAAAGCAAAACTTATGTACCCAAGCTTTCCTTCGAACGCATTAATACTTCGCCCGTCAATGTCCTTGGCGAAATGGTCACCCCCGTGCCTTTGGTGCATGGAAATTTTGATGTTTTGGGCTTTAGGATAAAGGCTATGGCGTATTGCACCGATGTGAACCATATACCCGAAACAAGCATGGAACTATTGCAGGGTTTGGACATTCTGATTCTAGATGCGTTGCGCGATAAGCCCCATCCAGCGCACTTTAATTTGGAACAAGCACTTGAAGTAATTAAGCTGTTAAAACCCAAGCAGGCGTATTTAACCCACCTTTGCCACGACATGGATCACGATGAAGTTGAGTCGAGGTTGCCTAAAGGTGTCAATCTGGCCTATGATGGCTTCTCATTTGAGTTTTAGTTTGGATTATCAGCCCAGGAGGGGCGGGACTTGCGACAGGATTTGCACCAAAGATTATTATCAGCAAACCAAGTGGGATTACTATCCCATTGGGCGAAGCTTTCACCCAACGAACAATCTTTGGTCGAACGCCAATTAGAATCAATCGATCTGGAATTTCTCGCGGACCTATTTGATAAGAGAAACAGTCCGTTTGCATTACCTGAAACAGAAAAAATTGTACCAGTTCCTGTACTACACCCAACCAAGAACGCACCCGAAGCAAAAAGCGAAGGGCTAAAAGCATTGGCAAAGGGCGAGGTTGCAATCCTTATGGTTGCAGGAGGTCAAGGAAGCAGGCTGGGAACATTGCAGCCAAAAGGCACTTGGCCCATCACACCGATAACGCAAAAAAGCCTGTTTGAACTTCACTCTGAAAAAGTGCTAACCCTTTCAAAAAAAGCCAATCGGGCTATTCCCTTTTTAATCATGACCAGCCCAGCAACACATGATCAAACCGTTAGTTTTTTCACATCGCACGCGTTCTTCGGACTTAAAAAAGAACAGGTGATCTTTTTCACCCAAGGGACAATGCCTGCCGTTGATCTAAATACGGGCGCAATTCTTTTTGAAGAACCTGCAAAAGTATTCGCCAGCCCAGATGGCCATGGCGGCACTCTGATCGCATTAAAAAAGACTGGCCTGCTAGAGCAGCTTAAATCTCAAGGCATCAAACATTTATTCTTTTTCCAAGTAGACAACCCTTTGGTTCAAATAGCGGACCCTGTTTTCCTTGGGCACCACATTTCGCATCGATCTCAATTATCAAGCAAAGTGATTCTCAAAGATTCGCCGACTGATAAACTTGGAAACTTCATTCAGGTGAATGGACGCTGCCAAATCATCGAATATTCCGATCTTCCATTAGAAATGGCGAACCGAAAAAAGCATGATGGGTCACTTTTTATAGATACCGGAAACCCAGCGATCCACCTGTTCGATGTTGATTTTTTAAATCTGGTGTCCAGCAACGGTGATGCATTACCTTTCCACCTTGCTCGAAAAAAAGTCCCGCATGTCGATGCAAACCTTAGCAAGGTTGTTCCTGAAAAAGAAAACGCCTTGAAGTTTGAGCGCTTCATCTTTGATATCTTCCCACTTGCAGAGCGATGGTTGTTGGTTTCGACGAAAAGAGATGAAGAGTTTGCACCTTTAAAAAATGCCCATGGAGACGACTCACCAGAAACTGCGAAGCAGGCGCAATGCAAACTGTTTATCCAATGGCTGGAAAAAGCTGGGATAAAAATGCCAGCGTATTCGGCAACACCTGAAATCGAGATCTCCCCTTCGTTCGCAATGGATGCTGAAGAGCTATCTAGTAAGCTTCCAGGTAACTTCCAAGCAAAATTCCCACTATTATTACAAGATAAACCCAAGGAGTTTTAAATGTTACATGCAATGATCATGGCAGGCGGCGGCGGCACCCGGTTCTGGCCACGAAGCAGACAAAAAAAACCAAAACAATTCTTGCAACTCGGGGGCGACCGATCTCTCATACAACAAGCCTACGAAAGGCTCGAAGCTGCTGTTCCTCCTGAACGCATGTGGGTGATTACCTCAGAAGCTTACCGACAAGAAACACAATCTCATCTGCCCGCACTTGCAAACGATCACATCATTGGCGAGCCCGTGGGTCGGGATACCGCGCCCTGTGTTGCTTTGGGAGCAGCGTTGATTATAAAAAGTGACCCCGAAGCAGTGATGCTGGTTAGCCCCGCAGATCATGTGATAGAGCCTGTGCAAGAATTTCGCAGGGCAGTTCATGCAGCGCATGAAATCTGCAAGGATAGCCCGAACACTTTTTTAACTTTTGGAATCCCACCCACTTATCCATCGGTAGGTTACGGGTATATTCAAAAGGGCCCAGAAGCAGCCCAAAAGCAGGGCCTGACAGCCTATAAAGTTTCTGCATTCAAAGAAAAGCCCTCGCTTGAAATAGCGCAACAATTCTTTGCTTCGGGCAATTACTTCTGGAATAGCGGCATATTTGTTTGGCGCGCTAGCACTGTGCTTGCAGCGCTCAAAGAGCACAAACCAGCAATGCATGATGCAGCAATAAGAATAGCAGCAGCTTGGGATACCCCCGAACGCAAAGCGGTGTTGGAAACTGAGTTCGCAGGCATGGAGAAAATCAGCGTTGACTATGCGGTAATGGAAAACGCCAAGGAGGTAATGGTTCTTCAAACGCCTTACAAATGGGACGATGTGGGCAGTTGGCAGGCCCTTGAAAGGCTGCACCCACAAGATGCCGATGGCAATACGGTAGTAGCCTCACATTGTGGCATCCGAACAAGTAATTGCATTATCGTTTCGGATAATCGCAATAATCTGACAACAACTATTGGGGTAGAAAACCTGATCATTGTAAGAGATGGCGATGCCCTTTTAGTGGCGGATAAGCGAGACGAAGCTGGAGTTAAACAACTAGTAGATCTCCTGCGAAAAAGAGGATTGGAATTATACCTATAATGGCACGCTGGCTCGGGATAGATTTTGGGAAAAAGCGAGTAGGGCTGGCGTTTGCAGATTCCACCATTGGAATTTCGTTCGCTCTTGAAACTCGCAATCGAATCAATGAAAAAGCGGATGGAGCTTACTTCAAACGCGTTATTCTTGATGAGAAAATAACAGGAATTGTAGTCGGATTGCCCATCCATTCCGATGGAAGGGAAGGCGACAAAGCCAAGGAGGCACGGGCCTATGGCGAGTGGTTAAAACAAACTTTGAATCTACCCGTGTTTTTTTATGATGAGCGCTTCAGCACCTTTGAGGCAAACTCTATCATGCGTGAAGCAGGATTAGACATGAAGAAACAGAAGGAAAAGCGCGACCAGATTGCAGCGCAGATCATCCTGCAAGGCTTTATTGATGCGGGTTATCCTGAAGATGGTGGCTACCTTGGCCCCTTAGAAGGCTAAAACTTCAGGGTGGAAAGCCAAGCCTTTCGTAAATCTTCGAGCGAAGTCCAAAGCGCCCACTCCCCAGTTGGCCCTACAAACCTCAAGCGTTTTTCCACACATGCAGTGCCAATTTCATGCACTGGCAAGCCTTTGAATATGGCTTGGAATTGTTCGACTTTTTGTGGCTCAATTTCAACCACATAGCAGGTGGGCGGTTCTGCAAACAGCATGGCTGCAAAGGGAATATTCCCCAAGGTATTTAATCCATGGATATCTGCACCAATGCCCCCTGCAAAAGCCATTTCTGCAATAGTAACAGCTAGACCGCCTTCACTAATATCATGGCAAGATCGCACCGTTGCAGCAGTGATTGCGCCATGCATTGCTTTATGAATTGCAATGGCTTCCTTTGCATTAGGCCTCGGGACAATGCCACCTATTAATTGCAGCGCTTTTGCATACTGCGAGCCGCCGATGTTTTCGGTAAGACGCCCCACAAGGAACAACTTGTTCCCTGCTTTTTTCATATCCATGGTGACGCACTGGCGCACATCCTGAACAATACCAATGGCACTTATCAGCAAAGTGGGAGGGATAACTATACTTTTCCCTTTGGCATGGAATTCATTTTTAAGACTATCTTTTCCGCTGATAAATGGCATTTCATAAGTGATCGCAAATTCTTTGCAAGCTTCTGCAGCCATCACCAGCGATCCAAGAACTTCGGGCCTATCGGTATTGCCCCAGCAGAAATTATCCAAGATGGCGATGCGGGAAGGATCAGCCCCAACAGCAACCACATTTCTAACTGCTTCGTCAATTGCGCAGGCCGCCATCGCATAAGGATCGAGATCGCCATAATCGGGCAATATGCCACAGCCAACAGCAAAGCCTTTGGTAGAGCCAAGTACGGGCATAACCACAGAGGCATCGGAAGGGCCTTCCTCTAAAATTCCTACAAGAGGTTTAATAACACTCCCGCCCTGCACTTCGTGATCATACTGCCTGATGATCCATTCTTTACTGCAGATGTTTAGAGATGAGAGAAGCTTAAGCAAAGTTTCGCCAAGGTTTTGATCAATGGGAGCCGAAGGATTGGAAATAGACTCTGGAGGGATTTTCCAAGCGGCCTTTCGAACCTGCTTGGGTCTGCCGTTATGCAAGAAATCAAGGTCGATATCGCCAACTTCGGCACCTTGATAAAAGAGTTTTAGCCTACCAGTGTTTTCAAAAACCCCAAGCTCCACAGCTTCAACGCCCTCCCATTTGCAAACTTCTTTCAACTTTGCAAGGTTCTCTTTAGGAACTGAAAGGATCATTCTTTCCTGTGATTCAGAAATCCAGATTTCCGTGTAGGAAAGTCCAGCGTATTTAAGAGGGGCTTGATCCAATTGAATGGAAGCGCCCAGGTGTTCTCCCATTTCGCCCACAGCAGAAGAAAACCCACCTGCACCGCAATCAGTAATCGAACTATAAAGGCCGAGGTCTCTGGCTTTAAGAATTGCATCGAGAACTTTTTTCTCTTCGATGGCATTACCGATCTGAACCGCACCACCACTCACCTTTTCTGAATCTGAATTTAATTCAGCAGAGGAAAAAGTTGCGCCATGAATTCCATCTCGGCCAGTTCTACCCCCCACCGCAACGACAAAGTCTCCTGCCAAAGGTTTTTTAACTGCTTTATCCACGGGGATAAGGCCTGCTGTACCACAAAAAACCAGCGGGTTGCCGAGATAACGATCATGAAAGCAAACTGCACCATTAATGGTGGGAATGCCCATGCGATTTCCGTAATCACGAACGCCTGAAACAACACCGGTCATGATTTTAAGCGGGTGTAAAATACCTTCAGGCAGAGTTGAAGCAAGAGTATCAGGCGGGGCAAAGCAAAAGATATCGGTATTACAAACAGGTTTTGCACCAAGGCCAGTGCCCATGGGGTCGCGGATAACTCCACCGATTCCTGTGTTGGCGCCACCGTAGGGTTCTATCGCAGAGGGCCGGTTATGGGTTTCCACCTTAAAGCACAGGTGGAAGTTTTCATCAAATTTGATTACGCCAGCATTATCTTCAAAAACACTGACGCACCAATCATCCTTGCCAGCTTTTTCTCTAAGGAAACGAGTAGCTTCGAAAATAGTTTCTTTAAGCAAGTTCTGATAAATCTTACCTTCGAAATCAACTCTACCCTTAAGGGTTTTATGCGAACAATGTTCGGACCAAGTTTGAGCGATAGTCTCTAATTCAATATCATTGGGATCTTTGGCCACTTTACGGTAATGCTCTTGAATCGTGATCATTTCTTCACGGTTCAAAGAAAGGCTCATTTGCTTACTAAGTTTTTCAAGTTCCTCAGGTATTAAATCCCGAATGGGGACCACAATCTTATTAAAT
>Ga0208226_1000015_pt1 | contig 73609 bp, 39 predicted proteins | sample LakMenE18May11ns_FD_150713 | JGI IMG/M metagenome (GOLD analysis project Ga0208226, IMG submission 150713) | Freshwater microbial communities from Lake Mendota, WI - 18MAY2011 deep hole epilimnion ns (SPAdes) | ecosystem: Environmental > Aquatic > Freshwater > Lake > Epilimnion/Euphotic zone ... | reverse complement strand
GATGACCAGTATGTTGCCTTTAAGTGCGTTACGAAAAGCTTTGATGGAAAGGGATATTCCAAAGGCATTGATCTGTCATTCAGATCAGGGAAGCCAGTATCGAAGCAAACAATATCGAAAAGAACTTACAAAGCATGGAATCCGACCCAGCATGTCTCGCAGGGGGAATTGTTATGACAATGCTCCTGCAGAATCATTCTTTGCCATTATGAAAAGGGAGCTGGACCTAAGGAGTATGCACACCAGAGAGCAAACCGCTCAGGAAATCTTTGAATTCATTGAATGCTTTTACAACCGCAAACGAATTCATTCTACCTTGGGATATATCTCGCCGGAGGAACACGAATTGCATTGGAAAACAAAATACAGCTCTAGAATTAGAAAAAAACACATGCCCAATCTTGCCTAACCGTTACCCTCTTAACTTACTGTGGACAAAATCAGGTGCAGTTTACGCAGTTTTTGCTGCCTCTGCATTAAAAGGCGCTTCCAAAAAAATTGATTTTGCCTTCTTCTCTTCAACTTTTATCTCCGCATTTATCTTCCCGCCTCTTATCTCTTCCAACTCTTTTGAAAACCCTTCCACTTCCACATCAAGCTTCATTTTAAGGCAATCTTTGATGGTTTTTTCATATGCCTTGATTAGATCCAACTTTGCTAATTCTAAAAACCTCTTCTGATCCGTTATAAAAAAGAGTGTTGGATCCTTGCCATTCTCCAAGAATGCATCTTTCGCTTTCTTAATCAGATTGAATGTTTTAACGTCACCTTTATCACGTGCATTCTTCTCTTTTCTTTCAAATAGATCCAGCACAGCCTTCCGGTATGCCTCTTTCTTTTCACCATATACCTTAATCGCATCTGCTATTTGCTTCTGCATAACTTCTGCAGGCGCAGGTGCTTTAGATTCATCCCCTGCAAAGGCGAATATCACCACCGGTAATGCCAATACCAACATTAGTACCAATGAGAATAATTTATGCGCCATGATTAGATTCCTATTTTTTGATCTCTATACCAAAATTTTAACACTGTGTTTTGATTCGGTTATGATGTCCTCGCCAAACGGAACCCAGTGCCGTTGAACCGAAGGGTCGGCGCGAAGAAGTTGATCCGGAAGGAAGAACGAGCACTATAATACGAGCCGAACGACACGCCCCGCAACACACGGTATTCTCCTGTTCCCGGCCCCTTGGAATCTGTTACCGCTCCCTCTGGGTAATCACCATACCAATCCTCACACCATTCCCACACATTACCATGTAAATCGTATAGACCAAATGCATTGGGTTTATAACTCCCTACTGCTTTTGTGCTTTCACCATTAATATTTGCATCACTCTTTGTAAGGTTATCCCCAAACGAATACGCAGTCGTAGTGCCTGCCCTGCATGAATATTCCCACTCCGCTTCTGTTGGCAACCTATAACCGCCCTTCGTCTTGGCATTCAACTTCTTGATGAACTCCTGACAATCCTCCCATGACACCTGGGTTACTGGTAACTTTGCTCCCTTACTTGCACTCGGGTTCTTACCCATCACCGATTCCCACTGCTCCTGCGTTACTTCATACTTACCAATGTAAAAGGGCTTCGTAAGCGTTACTTCATGCTGCGTTTCAGCTTTACTATGGCCCTTTTCAGATTCTGGTGATCCCATTTTGAACTTACCCGCTGGGATTAACACCATCTCCAACTTCACATCTTTGCCAAGCTCGATCACCTCTTCTTTTCCAGAGGATTCCTTTTTTGTAGGTTCTTTGGTAATGCCTCTATCATTTGACGCTGTTTCAAATTTCTCCGAAACAGATTCAGCCTTTATTTGCGGTGCTTTTTCTTTTGTAGGTTCGCCCGTAACGTCTTTTTCAAATTTCTCCGAAGCAGATTCAGCCTTTATTTGTGGTGCTTTTTCTTTTGAGCAACTAGCTATAAAAGCCACCAAACCTAACACCATAGCTATTCCAAGTATTCTTTTCATTTCTAACCTCTGGGGATAATGTTAATCCTTCTATCTTCCAAATCTAATCTACCAAACCCATATCTAAAAACCTCTTTAAACCGGACTAGCCACCCCCTTTTTTCCTTCACCCACACCAACCCCCCCTTTAAAATCCACCCATGAACAATCATCGCCAGCTTTGGAATCAATTCTTTAGCACTCACAGCATCAGCACCAATAAGGTACCTTTGTTTGAAACTTCATTTGGCCTTGCTGTTAAGACGAAGCAAATAGGGTTGCACAAGCGATGTTAGCTTTCAGAACCTGAAGCGCAGGAAGTTTTGTCTGGTTCAACCATGTGAAGGCCAGCAAGCATGCCACACCCTGCGTTGATATCCTGCCCGCCACTATAACGCCTAACCACAGGCTGACGAAGCTCTTCATTAAGAGCATCACGGAAGGTATTCAGCTCTTCAGCACTTGGTTTTAAAAACACCCCTGTGGGATCGTTGACATCAATCAAATCAATTTTCACTGGCATTCCTGCAGTCAAGCGGGCGATTTCCTTGGCATCTTCAGGCGAAGTGTTGATTCCAGACATCATCGTCCATGCAAGCATCATTCGAACTCCGGAATATTCTTGATATTCCCTAATCGCACTCATAAGTTCTTCAAGCGAGTGCGTGTTTTCAACAGGGAGAAGCGACTTGCGTTTTTCAGAATTAGCAGAGGTTAGAGAAACAACAAGCCTATATGGTTGTTTCTCACGGGTGAATCTTCGTATGCCAGGAACCACACCAACAGTGGAAATGGTGATATTGCGAGCATCTATGGCCAAGCCACATGGTTCACGCAAAATCGTTGCAGCTTGAATCACTTTATCGTAATTCAACATGGGTTCGCCCATGCCCATGAAAACCACACCCCTTACTGGATAAGAGGAATCTTTACGGATTTGAATTACTTGATCGACAATTTCCCAAGGCTGCAAGTTTCTGCGAAAGCCCATCTTAGCCGTGGCGCAAAAAGCACAACCCATGGCGCAACCAACCTGGGAACTAACGCAGACAACATATTTTTCCTGCCCCTTCACATGTAAAAGAGGTATGCGCACGGTTTCAAAAGGCTCATCACCTTCACCTTTGAAAAGGTACTTGGTAAACCCATCGCGCGGGGAAACTTGTTTATCGATCAGCTGAAGTGTGGGAATTCGAGTGGCATTTTCAACTTTTTTAAGAACCCGCCAAGAAGTTTGCTCCATTACTTTGGGAACTTCATCAAGTGCGTTTCTAAGAATTGCAGATTGCAGTTTACCTGCTAACTTAGGGTTAACCCCAAAAGGCGCAAGCAAAACTGCAAGCTCTTCGCCTGTATGGTTCTTAAACAAAATGGTTGGAGTTGGTTCCATATTTCTATGCTAGTGGTTAAAATCTAGGTGTCATTACCTTTAACACCATTCTTTTCGAAAATACGACCAACAAAACTTGTGTAGTTCATATTATAACCTCTAGTAATATACCGGAGGGCATACTAAAAGGCCCATTTATCAATCAACATCACTGGAGGATTATCCATGTCCGCAAAAGTAACTATGCCTGCCCCTGATTTCGCAGCCACCGCCCTTGTAGGCGAAGAATTCAAGAACATCAAGCTTTCCGATTACAAGGGAAAGTATGTCGTTCTTTACTTCTACCCACTCGACTTTACTTTTGTATGCCCTACCGAAATCATCGCATTCGATGAAAAACTCGCAGAATTCAAAAAACGCAACACCGAAGTTCTGGGCGTCAGCGTTGACAGCCAGTTCTCACACCTTGCATGGAACAAATTAGAACGCACCAAAGGCGGCCTTGGTGGTGTGCGCTATCCCCTTATCGCAGACCTTAACAAAAACATCTCAAGATCTTATGGTGTGCTTTTGGAAGATGCAGGAATTGCTTTACGCGGTTTATTCATCATCGACAAGGAAGGCATTGTTCGCCATCTTTTGGTCAACGATCTGCCTTTGGGCCGTAGCGTTGATGAAGCCATTCGTGTTCTTGATGCCTTGCAATTTGTAGAAAAGCATGGCGAAGTTTGCCCTGCCAACTGGCAACCAGGCGAAGCCACCATGAAGCCCGACCCTAAGGGTTCCCAGGATTATTTCCAAAAGGTCAAGTAAGCGCTTAATCGTTTTACCATGGGCATGAAGTTTACCCTTCGTGCCCATGTTTTTTAATTTTTACGGCGAGAGAATCATGGCAGCTCAAATCATCGACGGCAAAGCACTAAGCCTTATCATTCAAGCTGAACTCGCACTTGATGCCTCAGCTATGCTCAAAAAAACAGGCGTAAAACCCGGCCTAGCTGCAGTGCTCGTTGGTGATAATCCTGCAAGTCAGGTTTATGTAAGAAACAAACAAAAGGCCTGCGAGAAAGCCGGATTCGAAAGCTGGCTCTACAAACTTGATGCCAATTCAACTCAAGAAGATCTTCTTAATCTTATATCAAAACTTAATCACGACACCAAAGTTAATGGCATATTAGTGCAACTCCCCCTGCCTAAACATTTAAACACCGATCTCATCCTTGATGCAGTAACCCCTTTTAAAGATGTAGATGGTTTTGGCCCAGAAAACCTTGGGCTTCTAACTTCAGGCAGGCCACGACTTCTTCCCTGCACTCCCCATGGCGTTCTTGTCATGTTGCAGCGCTACAATATCCCCGTTGCAGGCAAACATGTTGTAGTTCTTGGTAGAAGTACCATCGTGGGCAAACCCATGGGCCTGATTCTTTTGCAAAATGGCATCGATGCAACGGTCACCATATGCCATAGCAAAACTGCAAACCTTAAAGAGATAACCAAGCAGGCAGATATCCTTGTGGCTGCGATTGGCAGGCCTTGCTTTGTGACCGCTGACATGGTGAAACCAGGCGCTGTGGTTATCGATGTTGGTATCAACAGGCTAGACGATGGCAAACTGGTGGGCGATGTTGATTACGAACAGGTTTTGCCTTTATGTGGTGCAATTACCCCCGTACCAGGCGGCGTTGGCCCCATGACTATCACTATGCTTCTCCATAACACCTTACTAGCAGCCAAGTTACAGTCAAACTCTTAATTGGCTTGGGAACTTATAATCTGCCGAAGAGCGCTAGCGCTTTTCCTACCTTTTTGTTTACAATCCCTCATTGCTAAACCAACGGATCAAACTTTAATAGTTGATCCAACAGCAAGGGAAATAAAAGCATGATGATTCTATCTCCTTACATTCTGACACTAATCCAATTGCTAATGACAACTTCGATGCAGCTTCAGTTGGAAGATGCGCCCAAGAAAGTCGGGCCTCTTCCCAAGCTTACCAGCGACAGCAAACGCGAAGAAGCTATTAAGCTGTATGGCTCTGGGTTGCTGTATGAAAAAGAAAATCGCCTGCTTGATGCTTTAAGGTCTTTCGAAAAAGCGATGGAATTAGACCCGGGCGCCCTTTCGCCCAGAAAAGCTCTCATCCCCATTTACATGTCGTTGGATCGAATTGAAGATGCGTTGGTTCAGTGCAGATATGTTTTAGAGCGGGATGATTCAAGCTTGGAAACATTCGCACTCTATGCCAAGCAACTTGCAGCACTCGGAAAAGTCGAAGAAGTTACCGAGATTCTTGAAAAGCTTATGAAAAACCCAGCATCGAAAGATAAACCTGAATTGCGACTTCAAGTGCTAAGAGAACTTTCGCTGCGTTACGAGCAAGCTAGCAATTGGGAAAAATCCGAAGAGAAAAGCAAAGGTGTCGCAGACATTCTTGAAATGCCATCTGCAGAAGAAGTACTCGAACTTACTGAAGATTCGTATCGAAAACTGAAAGCAGAAAATTACGAGATGCTGGGCAGGTTGGCCCTGAAGCGCAAAGATACCAAAACAGCCATCGAATATTATTTAAAAGCGCAGAAGCTCGATATTGTACGATCAGGAAGGTTAGGGTTAAACCTCGCCCAAGTTTATGCAAGTGAAGGAAAAAACGAAGAAGCTCTGCTTCGTGTTGATGAGTTTTTACAAACCCAACCTTTAGGCACAGAGGCCTACGAATTAAAAATCTCTCTACAAAAGAAGATGGGGAAAAATAAAGATGTCGTTCCGGAAATCGAACTCGCATCCAGCAGAGATAATCACAACAATTCCTTGAAACTAATCCTCGCAAGGGAACTTCGAATCAATGGGCAAATACCCCGTGCAGAAGCTATTTACGAAGAAATCGCCAATCAAGCACCCTCGACCGAAGTGTATCACGCCTTGTTTGATCTCTATCGCGAAAATAAAGAATCCGGGGCATCCCGCGCTTTAGCAAGGCTTGAATCTTCCATCCAAGCCGTTTCGCGTAAAGGTGGTATTCCACCCGACCCCTCCCAAGCCATGCAAGTCAAAGCCATGCTCCTTGCACTAAAAAAAGACCCCGAGATGCTTCGGAAAATTTTAGATCAAGCTTACAATCAACTTGTCAAAGGTGGCAAAATTGGATTGGAAACCAAAGTTGCATTAGGCACACTCGCTTCCCGAGCATCCGAACTAAAAGCAGGCGAAAAACTTCTGCTCGTTTCCCTTTCCGAATCAACACCCAACTCCGCTACAGAATCCGAAGTCTATTCCGGGTTACTAAGAATCTACCGCATGGCTCACAAGTATCAGGAAATCATCAGCATTTGCAAAGAGGGCCTCGATAAAGCCAAAAATACCAGCAGAGTGCTTTTCCATGTAGAGATGGCAGGGGCTTACACCCACCTCGAAAAAGATATCGAAGCCCTGGCTGCAATCGATCTTGCAATCAATGAATCTCAAGATCGGGAAAAACTATTTTCCAAGCGCTACCGTGCCAGCTTGCTCGCACAAATGGGAAGGCATCAAGATGCTGAAAAAGAAGCTCTCACTCTCTTACGAGATTACGACCAACCAAACGAAGTACGCGATATTCGCTACACCCTCAGCTCCATTTATTCAGGCATGAAGAATCATGAGAAATCCGAAGCACTGTTGAAACAAATACTTGAAGCGGATCCTGCAGATGCTACTGCAAATAACGATCTTGGTTACCAATGGGCGGATCGTTCCCACAATTTGGTAGAAGCAGAAAAATTAATTCTCAAGGCTCTCGACCTCGACCAGAAATTACGAGACACCAGCAACAGGCTGACCTTTGAAGCAGAGAATGCTGCATATATTGATAGCCTTGGTTGGGTCATGTTTCGCCAGGGGAAATTGAAAGAAGCACGCCAAGAGCTTGAAAAAGCGTCTAATCTTCCCGACGGATCGGATGACCCTGTGGTCTGGGATCACTTGGGGGATGTATATTTCAGCCTCAAAGAAAAACAAAAGAGTTTGGAATCCTACCTAAAAGCGATAAATCTTTATCAGGTTGTTCGCACCCGCAGAGATGCAGAGCGGGTTAAAGATATAAAACAAAAGATTGAATTACTGGAACTCGAGCCTTCTAAGAAGTAGAATAATAACTTGTTGTTTTACTTAAGGCTGCGCTTGAAACAGCGCATGTAAGGAGGTCGAGGCAATGTCAGGCCACTCCCATTGGGCAAATATTAAGCACTATAAAGGTGCAGCAGATGCTAAACGAGGCAAAGTATGGAGCAAGCTTAGTCGATTAATTATTATTGCATCTAAAGCAGGCGGTGGCGACCCCATAACAAATCTCAAATTACGCTACGCTATCGATAAAGCACGCGCAATAAGTATGCCCAAAGATAACATCGAACGGGCTATCCGCAGAGGTACAGGCGAAGCAGAAGGTATCACCTTTGAAGAATTAGTTTATGAAGGATTTGGCTCGGGTGGCACCGCCATCGTGGTTGATCTTCTCACCGACAATCGCAACCGCAGCAATGGCGAAATCAGAAAGATATTTGAAAAAGGCGGAGGCAACATGGGTGCTCCAGGGTGCGCTGCCCATTTCTTCGATCGCAAAGGTGTATTTGTCATCCTTGCAAAAGGCATTGATGAAGATAGCCTGATGTCGCTTGTGCTCGATGCGGGCGCAGATGACATGCAAAACGAACGAGGTAGATTCACGGTTACTTGCGACCCAGCTAGCTTTCAAAAAGTGCAGGAAGCACTTGCAAAAAACAATATCACCACCGAAACTGCGGAAATCACCATGGTCGCTAAAATGAATGTCGATGTGGACGCAGAGACCGCTAGAAAAATCACCAAACTTCTTGTGAACCTAGATGATCATGATGATGTGCAAAATGTTCACTGCAATGTGCACATGTCTACAGAAGTTTTGGCAGAACTCGAAAACGAGTAATCCTCTATCACCCAATAAAAAAGGATCGGGCCTACTTTCGGCTCGATCCTTTTTCTTTTAAACTAATCTCTAGCTGATAATATCGTGAACCACATTCCCATGCACATCGGTCAGGCGGAAATCACGACCATCCAGCTTAAATGTAAGTTTCTGATGATCCAACCCAAGTAAATGCAGCATCGTTGCATGAAGATCATGCATGTGAACACAGCCATCAATTGCGTTGAAACCAAAGTCATCGGTCTTACCGTGCGTGTATCCAGCCTTCACCCCGCCGCCAGCAAGCCATACCGTAAAGCCATTGGGATTATGATCACGGCCTGTGCCATTGCGTTCGGAATAAGGGGTTCTGCCAAACTCGCCACCAAACCAAACCAGAGTATCTTCGAGCAAGCCTCGTTTTTTAAGATCGCCCAAAAGAGCAGCAATCGGCTTATCAACTGCTTTGGCATGATCAGCATGCTTGGGAAGATTAGAATGCTGGTCCCAAGCTGGGTTGTTGGTATTATCGCCGTAATTAACTTGAATATAGCGGACATCAGCTTCCGCAAGCCTTCGAGCCATCAAACAAAGCCTGCCATAGTTATCCGTCGTAGCATTCCCGATACCATAATCATCGAGGGTGGACTTGGTTTCGCGGGAAAGATCCAAAACCTCTGGAGCGAAGTTTTGCATTCTCCAACCAAGCTCGAAAGAATTAAGAGTGGCTTCGTAATCTTTATCCGCCTGACTTTTAACAGACTGCTCTGCATTTAGAGAGCGAAGGAAATCAAGGTACTTTCCTTGATCCTCTATTTTCATGGAAGGATGATAGAGATTCTTGATGGTAGCATCCTTAGCGGTGATACCCGCCCTACCCACCGCAGTACCCTGAAAAACCGTCGGTAAAAAAGCATTGCTGAAATTCCTAGGCCCACCATTACCCATCGAAGGGCACAAGGTCACAAAGCCAGGAAGGTTTTTATTTTCACTACCCAAACCATAACTAACCCAACTACCCATCGAAGGGCGAATCAGATTAATCGAACCAGTATGCATGAAAAGAGTTGCAGGGCCATGGGCAACCCCTTCGGTTCTCATTCCATGCAACATGCAAAGATCATCAATATGGGTTGCAATATTTGGAAAAAGATCGGAGACTTGGCGGCCCGTTTCGCCATACTGATTAAACTTCCACAAAGATTTCATCACCCGATGCTTGATGACAGTTCCTGTTTTGGCAAGCACCCGTGCATCGCGGAACTCTTCCATATCCCCATCGCGTTTTTCAAGCAAGGGTTTGTAATCGAAGGAATCAACATGACTAGGCCCGCCTTGCATAAACAAGAATATAATGCGTTTTGCCTTAGGGGTATGATGAGGTTGCTTGGGGGCTAATGGATCCATACTCCCTTGAGTAGCAGCCTTGGCTTGTGTACCCGCAAGTCCCAACAGGGCAAGGTTTCCAAAGCCACAAGAGGTGGTTTCCAGAAATTTTCTTCGATTAAACATGTTCAAGTTCCTTAATTCTGTAAATTCTGCCCTGTAATAGCATGACTGATCTTAATGTAAATATCGGAAATCCAGCGTGCTAAACATGGCTTGAAAGACTAAAGGCCATGCCTGAGATTTCTCTTTTTCTGATTTTTCCTGCAAAAACGACATTACCTTAGCATTTTCTGCGGGAGTGGGGGATCTTCCGAGTACTTGAAAATAGACATCCTCAATTTTTTGCGATTCTGAAAGAGTATTCTCTTTAAGTAAATGCAAAGCAGCTTCGCCCGATTTTTCGATGATGAAGGGATTGTTCATCAAATACAAAGCCTGAGGTGCAATGGTACTTACATTGCGCTTTCCAACCACCAAATTGGGGTCAGGAAAGTCAAAGACTTCAAAAATCTCAGGCAGGTTGTTTCGGAAAATCGGAGTGTAAACGCTGCGTCTGTTGTCCGTAAACTTATACCCGTATTCACTACTGGTTCCTGGGTTTATCGTCGAACCACCCATCACCAAATCCAACTTGCCTGACACCATTAAAATGGCATCTCGGATGGATTCAACTTCCAACCTTTTGCGATTCATATGGCTGAAGGTTTTATTCTCGGGATCTTTCTGCTGGGCCAAAGTGCTTTCTTCAGAAGATTGCCTGTAGGTTTGCGAAGTAACAATCTTGCGAACTAATTTTTTAGTCGACCAATTATCCTTAATAAATTCCGCTGCGAGGAAGTCGAGAAGTTCTGGATGGGAAGGCGCTTCACCAGTGGTACCAAAGTTATCGGTAGTGCGAACCAAGCCCGAACCAAGCAACCAACTCCAAACCCTGTTTGCATAAACTCGTGCAGTCAAGGGGTTAGAATCATCACCAAGCCATAGGCCAAATTCTTTGCGACCACTTGCATTATCAGGGATATTAGGTGAATTCTTAACTTTTACTGCAGATAGAAACCCGCGTGGAACCAACGCCCCAGGTGTATGCACATTTCCCCGAATACAAATGTTAATGCCTGCTGGTTTTTTCTCATCTTCAACAGACATCGCAACCGGCCTGACCGGGCCCTTAGCCTTTAATTCCTTTAACTCAAGTTCCATTTTCTTGAGTTCTTTTGCATCAACTGTTTCGCCCTTGGCAGGGGTTTTTACAACTTTTTCAGTCCCCCCCACAGGCAGAAATTGCATTGCATCAACAGTTACATGCCCCATGGTATCCATGTTGGAAATCAGAACAAAGTTTTGCCCAGAGTTTTCAAATCTGAACTGTCCAAGACTGACAAATCTTCCATCAATAGGCGGGTTCTTCTGCATGTTAACATGCACTACCGTTTCACCATCCCCGTGGAAAATAGTAACAGGGACATCATTAGCCCTTGTAGGCCCGGCTTGATAGGCAAGCAAAACTTCGTACTTGCCCGCCTTGGGAAAATCCGGTGTGAAGCTAACAGTTAGTTCGCCTTTGTTTTTGTTTTCATCATGCAAGTAACCCGAACCAATAAAGAAATTACTGAACTTGGAAACAGTCCACTCGCCTACTTTCTTGGCCTTGGTATCATCAATCACGATGCCATCAAGATCTTTTGGCTCGATGATCTTTTTTACTGCATCCCCCTTGGTGGTAGTCTTCTTCTTGAGTTCCTTGATTTTATTATCCAGAAGTGCAACCTTGGCATCGTGCTCACTGATTTTTTTCTCAGTTTCAGCATCCACAGGAAGCTTGTGATCAATCCATCGCGAAACATTATCGTGAATCAATGTCTTGGTACTTTTGAAAATACCCGCAAGAGCATAATAATCATGGGTTGGAATGGGATCGAACTTATGATCATGGCACCGTGCACAACCAATGGTCATGCCCAAAACAGCTTTGCCCAGGGTATCAAGTTGTTCATCAATGACATCCATCTCCAGAATTTTTTTATCTTGTCTTTCGAAGTTGGTGGGGCCTAATGCAAGGAAAGATGTCGCAATAATGTTGTCCGCTTTTTCACGATTATCCTTGGCAGGAAGAAGATCTCCTGCTATTTGCTCAAGTAAAAATCGATTGAAAGATTTATCGCTGTTAAAAGCTTGGATGACATAATCACGATAACGCCAAGAATCTGGGAATAATGCGGTACGCCCACCGCCGCTCGATTCTGAAAAGCGTGCAATATCCAGCCAATGCCTGCCCCATTTTTCACCAAAGTGCTGCGACTTAAGAAGATTATCCACTAACTTTTCATATGCATCTGGGCTGCTATCAGAAAGAAAAGCCTTAACTTGCTCAGGGGTGGGGGGCAAACCAATCAAATCAAAATACAATCTTCGAACCAAAATTGCTTTAGAAGCTTCGGGTGAAGAGGTCAGGTTGTCTTTCTCTAAACGAGAAAGAATGAAATTATCAATTTCGTTGCGGCCAAGATTATTTGTCACCGCGGGAACTTTAACACTGGCAATGGGAGCAAACGACCACCAGTTTTCCCCCTTCAAGGGCTTCTTCTCATTCTTTGCAATGTCAGCATTGATTTTGTTTCTAGGATCTGGAGCACCCATTTTCACCCACTGGGTCAAATCTGCAATAACCTCGGGGGGCAGCTTCCCTTTAGGGGGCATCTTCATATCCCCATCGTATTGAATCACTTTTACCAATAAGCTTAATTCAGGTTTACCAGGAACAACCGCAGGTCCGGTTTCTCCACCCTTGGCAACGCCTTCCTTGCTATCTAGGGCCAAGCCACCTTTAACTTTTTTATCAGCCTCGCTATGGCACTTGATGCAATTCTCAACCAACGCAGGTCGTATTTTCTTTTCGAAGAACTCCAAATCCCGTGCATCTTCAGCCTTAAGGTTTTGAAATGCGAAAGCTAAAACCCCTAGAGTTAATACTCCAAAGCGACCCAACATTATTAGCGGATGATTTTTCATAGTAATAAGCAAAATAAGGCAGGTGAATGATCGAACTCTAAATCTATTTTGCTTCAAATTCGACACTTTTTCAAGATAGAAACCCCTGTAACTCATGCTTTTTCATAAGTTACAGGGTCATATACTGCCCCTTGCGAGCAACCTTATCGTTAAGCTTTACCTGCTTTTTCCACCTCAATAAGGGCAGCAAGGAAATGCACAGGGTCATCTTGGGCCTGAGCAGCATGCTGCATAGGCTTAAAATTCCCCGCTTTACTGCACATTCCATAAAGCCCCGAAGCATTTAAGGTTTTTCCTGCTAGCTCCAAGGCTTCTTCCGATTTTCCCAACTTTTCCAGCAGCTGCAATAAAACTTCTGCAGGATAACTGCTGCCATCCGGTTCGTTTTCCTTCGCAATATTTCTGAAATAATCCAAGTTTTTCTCTACATCGCGACCTGCGTTAATTTCCAAGTACTTCCCATAAGACTCATAAAGATTTTCAAAAGGCGGTTCGCTTTTGCCCAAGAACCTTGATGAAAGATTTTTTCCATACGCACATAACTCCAATGCCATCTCCAACTCTTTACACGCAGGCAAATGAATACTCATCTGTACCGCAGAACTCAAATGCGAAAGATCAATATGGTAGTTATCTTCTTCAAACAACCAAGGGCGGCTTTCAATCAGCTTTTTGATTTCCCCTGCTTCTCCAACTGGAATTTTTTCAACATCAGACTTGTTTCCATCATGCTTTTCAATTTCATTTCTCAGCCTGATTGCTAATTCTTCATACAAAGCTCGAATAAGTTTTTGCAGGCAATATTCCCTTACCGCAGGCATCTGAGAAAAATCCTGACTCGTCAAAGTGGTAATCGCATTGCAAAGACCATAGCGTTCGAGAATCCAATCAAAACCCAAGGGCATGTTCAAACCTTCATAAAACGCAAGCCTGATCGGCACTTCCATTTCATCTTCAGGTTTGGGTTCCATTGCATCAATCGCAGCTTTGATCGGTTCTGTCTCGCCAATCATTCGATAAAAATTCCACGCTTGCTCGAGATTGTTTTCCTTAAGGAAACGCTCTGCCACATTTCTTGCGGAAAGCCTGATGTTATCTTCAAATTTTTCCTGTTTATCCACCGGAATATCATTCGAAGGCGCAGTAGGAATAACATTCAATCCAAGCTCAAGCCTGCTTTTCACCAATAAAGTGTAAAAGAGCTTATTGTAATCCTTGCGGGCAATCATTTGCTCTGCAAGATGATCAATCGCTTTTTTTACACCTTGGGTTTTGACCAACTGTTCAAGTTCACCAAAAATCACATCAGCCATGTTATCTCCGAGTAAAGAACCAAAATTATTTCAAGAGTTTAAGGTTCACCTACAACAACGCGAACCTGATAAAATTTATTACCGACCCCTTCAAACGATCGACGCAAATTGAAAACCAACACTACCTGAGAAGAGGAACCTGATGGTTGGGCTTTTGCCTTGAATTCAAATTGTTGAACCGTTCCTGCCCCTGGTCTGGGCTGTGCAGGAGGTAAGGTTTTTGTTTGTTGAAAACTTAGCGGGCCATGATTAGGACCTAATAATTCCCATTGATAGCCAGTTCCCAAACTCAAAGGCATTTCTATTTTCAAGATGCTTCCAGATTTAAGTTCTACCTTGGCCGCCTCGAATACCTCGATCATTTGGTCGTTTTTTGCAGGTATGAAATCAGCGGATTTTAAAGTAGTCTCCGCTCCTGCAAGCATCAACCCAGCTATTAAAATTAAAAGTACATTCATTTTCCCAGAACCCCAACCTGTTATACTCGAATAAGGCATGATATTAGATTACGATTAAGGTAATCGAATCATGAGTAGCATGAAATATAATTCCACCGAATCGCAGGAGACTCTTTGTGCAAGTTTGCCAGCTAAAGTTTTGGATCTTAAGGGCGTTGGGGCTGTTAGCAAGCCTTTTATTATCTCAATGCACACTTATAGCTGGAGTCTATTATTCCCAAGAATCATATAACGAGCTGCCTTCGCAATGGCGGGGCCTATTAATGGATCAAAGGCAACTCAGGCAATTAGCTGTTGAACCAAAACTTAAGCAAATATCATCTGAGTTTCGAAAGAAATACCTTCAGGATTTATCCCGTCTGGATAAACTTTCCAAAGAAAGAAAACTCCTGCCCGAAGAATTCGCAGATCAGGGCGCCCTCTTGATCCGTTTAAATCAAGCGCCCCTCGCCTTGGAAACCCTGCGAAAAGCAGACCGCGAATATCCGCTAAACTTTCGCATCCTTGCCAACCTATCAAGTGCTTGGCAGACTCTAGGAGAATTCGACCGGGCCATCCAGGTTTCGGAACAAGCGATAGCCTTGGCACCGGGGAAATATGTTGATGCAGAAAAGTTGCAACTCTTCTGGATCAAGCAATTGAAAAAACAAAAAGCAGGACAAAAAACTGACAACTTGTTCAATCTTCTATTCCAATCGCCCGAAGGCAAATATCTGGCTGGCGGTATTGACCCCGCACAATTAAAAAACATCCCCAAAGATGCAATTTCTTCCGTACAGCTTCTGGCATTATGGTTTCCCGCAGATTCACTTTTACTAATGCAGCTTGCTGAAATTGCTAATGCATCGGGTGATCCGGAAGTGGCCCTTGCCATGATGGATGGTTGTGTTACGGAATTTGGATTACGCGAAGGACTATTATTGGAACATAGGCGGATATTAAAAGAGTATGTGCAAGGCAGAAAAACAGCTAAAGATGAAAAGCATCAGGATCATAAAAGCTGGTTTGTCCCTAAATCTTTACGGCCCTTTGCACTCGATAAAATGGAACTCGATTTGCCACCCATCAAAGCCAACGCCGTTAATTTACTACCTTGGTTAGTGTTGGCGCAAACGCAGGTGGATCGTAAAGCGTTGGCGCAATACCCTGCGTATTTAAAACAATTAGAAAATCAAAAAGTACAAATCGAGGGGCATATGCAACCCGTGGGTGAGGAACATGAATCCAGCACTTTTTTACTTTTGGAAAATCCCGTGGGATGTTGGTACTGCGAAATGCCCTCATTGAATGGCATGGTTCTTATTGAACTTAAAGATTCAAAAGTTGTGCGGATGAGTAGGCAAACGCAGATCATCAAAGGGAAGTTACAACTCCGTAAGGATGACCCGGAGAAATTCCTCTTCACCATTCTTGAAGCAGAAATGCAACAAGCGCCTTGATCATCTTTTAAGCATGATCGTTCACATACTAAGATTTCATGAGCAAAACCTTGCCGACCAATTTAAGTATCATCGTAAAATAGTCGTGACCAATTTACGATGCTACTTAAATTGGTCGGCATGAAATAATCAGAGTTAATTACTTGTAGTTTGAAAATAGGGATTTAGTGCTTAAGAATAGAACTTCTTGCGAACCTTCTCTGCATGCGACTGAACCTTTTCAAAGGCATGTGCGATGGAATTCATTGCGGATTCATTTTGCAGCAAAACCGGATGATGCAAGACAAGCATGTTTTCATGGGCGTTTGCAGCTTCAGGCAACGGGCCCGCACTCTTCCAACGGGATTGCGATCTGCTCACATGAAGGGCAGCAAAACCCGCATCAAGTGCAATACCTTCCGCCTGCATTGCAGGGATCAAGCACTCCCGATCCAAGCCATACTTTTGAGAATTCAGTCTTAGCCCTAATTTGTAAAAAGCATGTTGATCGGAATTGAATGCGGATTGGATGAACTCTATTCCATCAATAAGGGCGACCTTTTTTTTCAACAATTCGACCGAAGCCATGCGTAAAGTATTTGCCTTTTTCAGGTCTTCCAATTGGGGGGCAAGAACCACGGCTTGAATTTCGCTTAATGGCGCCAACTTGCTTCCCCGCAAAAGCAACATCTTCGCCTTTTGTGCAAACTCTGGTTTATGGGAAAGTATTGCTCCTCCCCTGCCCGAAGTAATCAATTTCGAACCACCGAAACTAAGAACGCCAAAGTCTCCCCAAGTTCCTGCACTTTTTCCCTGCACCACCGCACCGGGGTTTTGGCAGGCATCTTCTATTACACCCACGCCCGAGTTTTTGCACTTCGCCATGATTGTTTTCATGTCTGCATGCCCGCCATGCAAATGTGAAACAATCACAATTTTGCAACCAGCTTCGATGGCAACATCAATTGCCAGGGGCGAGATCTGCCAGTTTGCTGGATCAAGATCTATAAGAAAAGGTTTTGCCCCCAAGGCATGAATTGCAAGAAAGTTACCTGGGTATTCGTAGGCAGCCATGCCAACTAAATCGCCTGGCTTAATTCCCAAAGCCTTCAAAGAAGTTTCGACCCCGAGGGTACCGCTCGAGCAGGTGAGTACATGAGGGGAAAGAAAATGTTCACCGATTAATTTTTCAAGTGCGAGTACATGGCCTGAATCATAGGAAGCCCAAGATGCATCGTCCCAAGAAGATTGCAAGGCACGAAAAATTGCAGGATCATGAACGGGTAGGGAAGGCCCCGAGGGAAATGCCATATCTCCACCAAGGAAGGCAGGCAAATCGGAAATCATGAGACCTCCTGCAAGCTGTTATGGGCTGAAATAAGCGGGTTTTACGCGCATGGATTCAAATGCATTTTTGGGAATCAAAAACACATCAGCAAACTTGCCCGATGTTGCAAAGTAGGATTTATCCCCATCCATTTTGCCAACTAAAAGCTTTTGGCTTTCTTTTTCGCCTTGGATTTTGAATTCAACTTGTAAGGCACCCTTGGCAAGATCAAGCTCCTGTTCAGCTTTGACCCCAGCGCTAAAGGAGACAAACTTTTCAGCTTTCAAAGTAGCAAGCCCTGTTGCTAGAACTTCGGCTTTAACAGGATCCAATTTGAATTCAGCAGGAGCCTTGGCTATCCAAGATTTATCCTTACGCTCGAGTTCAATTGTAAAAGGTGAACCCAACAAGGATTGCCAACCTGTTAGCTTGATGGATTCAATTTTTGCAGGATCGAGTTTAGGAAATACGACCAGGTCCTGAAGCTCTGCTTCGAGCGCATTGGTGACAAAGCGATCGGTGATGAATACAAAATCGCGCCAAGCTTGTCGGGCGTAGATACCAGTCTTATCAGGCGATTCCTTACCAAAACCATACTCAAAAGTTTTAGCATCTTTATCTTTACCCAAAGTAACAACCGCTTTGATAATCGCGGGGTTCAAACCATACTCACGGGTAAGTTCGCCTTCAGGAGCTTTTTCTGCAACCAACTTGTTGGCTTTAAGATTATTCAGCGCACCGAGGGCATTCATAACAAGACCGGCATCAGCATTCTTGCCCGCTTGCTCTGGGGGTGAAACAATCTTCCATGGATCTTCCTTTTTATCCCGGCTAACTTCGAAAGTTTTACCCGCACGAGAAATCGAAAGCTTTGTAACATTCTCGCCGAGGTCCATCGATTCGCTAAACTTCGGTACAAAAGTATCCAAGTACGCCAATGGGCTTTCTTTTAATTTGTCTAACAAGGTTTCAGGCACTCTGCCATAAGTGGTTTCTTTATCAGCGATGCGTTTGAATACCACTAGGCCATTTTCTCGCTTGCCAAAAAGAACCTTCACCTTTGGATCGCCTGGCTTCAACGAAGGTTTTACTTCCTTCTTGATCTCTTTCTTCTCTTCCTTGGCTTTATCGTCTTTCTTAGCTTCGTCTTTTTTCTCTTCCTTGGCTTTATCGTCTTTCTTAGCTTCGTCTTTCTTCTCTTCTTTTGGTTCTTCTTTTTTGGGAGTCTTATCAATGCCATCGATGTAAATCGAAAGCTCTGCAATGGGTTTATCCAGTTCCAAATCTGAATCCTTGGCAGGCGTATCAATGAAGGATTTAATCTGCCCCTTCTGGCCAAAGACTGAAATCAAATTGGTGACCGAAACCTCGTTTATCGAATCAGGAACATCCTTACCCGGCCTGTACAACATCCAAGGCTTGGCAGGGTCAATACGCTGAAATTCAAGGTTACCATAGCTGTTTTTCAAAGTAATAGCATCGGGTTTATCAAGAGCGCCTGCTTTTACGAGAGTCCGGTCTCGTAAACCCTCAGGGTCTGCAATTAGCCTTAGCAACGGTTCAATGGAAGCAACGCTAATACGAACGATTTCTTTTTTGCCATCATCCAGCATTGCGTAAAACTTGTCTTTGGTCTCGCCCACTTTTTCACCGACTGCAACGATGAGTTTGGGGTTGCTGGTTTTATTGCCTTCTTCAATCCGCTCGATTGATAATTGCAGCACCTTATCCTTCGCAACATCCAGCTTGTACTTCGCAAGATCAGGGCTTTCATCAGAAACAAAGTCGTTATTTTTTTCGTCTTTGTATTCCACCTTGAGGTTGGAGATATTCATGAGCAAGCCACGAACGCCTCCTGAAACTTTAAGCGGGTCATTGTTTTCCCCACCATCAAAGTCTGCTTCGCCATAACTCATAGGCTCGGCATAACGCCATTTGCTTTCGCCAGTCATTGCAACTGCGACAGATTTTTTACCTGTTTCTTCAAGCTTGAAGGATTTGATGTCGGAAACACTTGGGCTCAAAAGATCTTTCTCTCTGAAAGCAACCTGAGGCTTGAACAAACCATCGATCAGGGATTTTTTTACAGCAATAGGGCTCTTGGGATTATCAGAAGAGAGCAGATAAACCACTGCGCTTGATTCGCCCGGACTGGTATTCCCAACCTTAAGGCTGATGGTATGCTCGGAATCTTTTTTCTTGAGGGTGATGATTGCAGAAGGATCATCCAAGCCCCACTGCGCAAGGTTGGAAGGGCGATCAGCTTCAGTATCGGGTTTAGCTTCGCGAAGTTGGCGCACAATTTCTTGAATCGCAAACTTGTCAGTTCTGGTAGATCGTGGGGCGGTCATGCTCCAACGCTTGGTTGCAGGATCGAGTTCGAAAACGAGTTTCTCTGCAACAGGTTTCTTTCGATCCACTTCAATCCGGTCCACTTCATCCACTTGGATGGTGTTTTTCCCAGATCTCATGGAAGGGAAGATAAAGGCAGCAGAATCCACTGCGCCCGGATCCATGAACAAAGCAAAAGCGAGGAGGATAAAAACTCCTGCAAGGAACCCAAACAAAATGTATGTAGTCTTAAAATTCATTGTAAAAACCTCAAATTCAAACTAGCGCCTGCGAACAATCCAGATAGCTCCGCCTAAACCAATCACTGAAAGAAGCATCATTGCAAGCGGAAGAAACTTCAGCCTGGTAACAGCATCTTCAGCAACATTAAACTTATAATCTTTTCGTTCCTGACCCTTGGGCTTGGCCCCGAGATCTGATCGATCCCTTAACCAAGAAATACTGGTGTTGAAAAGTGATAGGCTACTTTCGCCAAACCTGCCATTGATGCCTTCATTGCTTGCCCAAGATGCATCCCCAAAAACAACCATCCTAGGTTTGTCTTCGGTAGGTGCCATGCCTTCATGGCCTGGGATTTGGGCCAATGGGTCTGCTGCACCTTTTTCCATCACCGCAACAGCAACCGGTAATTGACCACCATTAAGTTTTTGTTGAGCCTTCTTTTCGTCCTTGCGCAACTCAGCAATTATTTCTTGCGGATTAGCACCCATATCAGTTTCAGCCCATACGGGAATACGAGGATCCGTAAGCAGAATCTCATCTGCACTAATGGGATTCGGTGGTGCATTTGGAACCCGCGCCAATGGTTTAACCGTTCGAATGCCATCGAACAGGAAAAGAGTTGCAGAACGGCCCTTTAAGAAAGCCTTGGCAATAGGGTTGTTGCTTTTATCGGAAGCCATGATAGTCATGATGGAAGGCTTGCGTTCGTTAAGCGGGTTGTAGATTTGGTCATCTGCAACATCAACCTGAAATTCGCGCAAAAGCACTTTCAGGTTGGGCATAGGGATGACTTGTTTCTTTCCTGCAACTTGTTCCACTTCAACATCAAGAAGCAAAAGCAAACGGCCTTTTTTGCCATCAGTGCCACGAAGATAATTGCGGAGGGCATCGATCGCTTGTGGGGGTGGATCGAACCTAGGTCGTGCCATCACCACCACATCAGCTTCTTGTGGGATTTTTTTGGTGTTTCGATCAAGCGTGATTTTATCAAGCTTGAAGTTCCCCTTTGCAGTTTCATCCCAAAGGGTGCCAATGCCCGCAACAGAGCCTGGGTTTTTATCATCGATGCTAAGTTCGCCATTGCCCTGGGTGAAGAACACACCCGCTTGGGATTTGCCTTCGGAAAGGAAGGTAATTGTTTTGATGAGCTGGGCTTCGCCAAGGAATTGGAAACTTCCACTATCGGCATTGGGGTTGCGAGGGTCTTGTTGTGGAATGGAGTAAAGATCGGGATACTTGATAAAATCATAAACAGGTTTTTGATCACTACCATAAACCACGAGCAAGCCTAGTGAATCGGGGATCTGATATTTTTCCTGAAGCTTAGCTAGTTCTTGGGCATCAAGATCGCGAGAAACCGAAGACCACGTGATATTTTTGGTATGGGTCTTGAAGGTTTCAAGCAAGGTTTCAGTTTCAACCGTGATAAGGTTATTACTGGGAAGAAGGACATAAACCTTAACGGGTTCTTTAAGATTGGAGAGGAAATTTTGGGTGCTCTCACTAATTGAATAAAGGCCGGAAGCGGTAAAATCAAAAGTGCGATTGAAGAAGTCTAGTTTGCCCATGGGAACATAAGCAAGCACATTAACAACGCCAAGCACGGTAAGAAGAAGCATACCGGTAAGAAAAGCATTGGTGCCATAAAGAAGCCTTCGAAGCCCGACGCTGGATTTTTCAAAGTTTTTGGCGAGCATGACGCTACCAAACATAAGGGCAAGGCCGCCAAAAAGAAGGCCAGCACAAAGAAGAACGGTGTTTGGGTTTTTACGCCATTGTGCAAGGCCCCCACCAAAGATGTCGCTGTATTCCATCAGTGGAAGAAAGAGGCCAAGGATTGCGGTGGCAAAACCAATACCGCCGCCGAGGAAAATAAGTCCGATTCGGAGCGCGTTTTCTGGGGAGGTTTCATTACGGTTTCGGTTACCCAAAACAAAGCCAACGCCTGCGCTGAAAACAGCAAGCGAACCGGACCAGATAATATAAGCCATTGCGGGGCGGCCCAGCCTCCAGGAAATAATCCCACAGGTAAGGGCAAAAATCGCAGCCATTAAGAATGCGCCAAAATTCATCACTATCGGGTTTTTAGATAACCCATTGATCAATCCATTATTCATGTTATTTGACTCGCTCATGTTTACTCTAAAATCCCTTACTTCCATTTGCGCGATTCCAGCACCTTCGTTGTCAAGAAGAGCCAGAACACAGCCGAGGATGCATGAAACAACAAAAACTTAGGAACTAACTTGCCTTCAAGCGTGGTATTCCAAACATCCAGATATGAAATATGCATAAGAACCTGATACCAAGGGCTTGCAGGGTTCTGGCCAAAAATCCGCTCACGAATGATTGCTACGATAAAAAGCCCCAGCATCCCTGCAAAAGTCAAAACACCACTGATGATCTGATTTTTACTGAGACTGCTAAAAAACAACCCCATTGAAATGAATGCTGCACCCGTAACACATAACCCCACAAAGAAGCTAATCAACGGCCTATAATCGAATGCAGGCGCACCCGACAAAGGCAACGCCAACAGGTATAACCCAAAGGGCGACCACACCACTAAATACATAACAAACCCAGCAAAAAACTTACTCAACACGATGGTGTATTCATCTACAGGAGCGGTTAGCAAAACCTCGATGGTTCCAGATCGTTGCTCTTCGCTCAATAACCTCATGGTGATTGCGGGAACTATAAAAATGATCGCAAGCACAGGAACCAGATCGATCACATAGTTTCGAACAATCGGTTCAATATTGTTGCGGGATACGCTCAGTCGATTAATAAAATCCACATACCCAAACCAGCCTGCCACCACAAAGCCTAGCAGCACAAAGTATGCAATAGGCGAAAAGAACATCGAGCCTAATTCTCTTTGCGTGAGCACTGCCAACTTGCTATCCGAGGAAACGAGTGCAGCGGTGACAAAATAAAGAGTACCAAGCACCATTAAGAGAAATCCACCTGGGATTAAAAATTCGGCAGGTCGGACTTTGATATAGCCAAACGAATATAAAAATGGCGGCAAAGCAGAACGAAGTAGAGCGTAAACAAGAAGCAGAAGCCCGCCCCAAAGAGCCAAGCGTGCAACCTTATAAGTGAAGTCGTCACTCATTCCCCTGCTACCCAGATAGGAAGCTAGGAAGAGCATGCCAAACAAACCTGCAACAAAGAACTCAGGAAGAAAAGGGGAAGAGCGCAGGTTTTCAGGCCCAATCAAGCAACCTGTAATTCCCACTACCGCACTTATCGATCCGACAAAACCCAGCGCAGCTTTTGCCATTCCTGCAATCATGGCATCTGTTTCATGCCGTAAAAAAGCCATGATAAATAGCAGAGCCATGATAAAAGCCAAGCAACCCAAACCAAACAAGCCTGGTTTACCAAACAAAGGCAGAAGAAAACAGATAGAGCCCATCAGTAAAAGCATGTAACCGAAAAGCATGTAGGCCCTTCGGAACTGAACTTCATAATCGAAAGCTGCATGAAAAAGCAGTCCTGAAATACCAATAGCAATTGCAAAAGCAGCCCAGCCAGAGCCAACACTTGCAACCCTACCGGAAAGATTAAGCGCCATTGCCAAGCCACCGAAAATCGTCAAGGCTGCGCCCAAACTGCCGATAATTCTGGCCAAAGTAGGCTGATCTGCCACCATTTCGGAAGGCCCGTAATCTGCACTTACCTCGTTTTTATATTGCACCAATGGATCCATCTCCTACCTCCAGACAAACCTGTCGACTAAATGTATTAAGGTTGCAAAACGCCGGAGCAACCTGTGAATTTTGTTACTTGGACCCCACATGAGACTGAAGGGCACTTTCATCTTGATTGTTGATTTCGTTCCATTTGTCCTGCAGATTTTTACGCCTCTGGTCAAGCTTGCGAAGCGACCAACCACTCTGCGAAATTCTTTGATAGACAGCTTCGCGAATATCATGGCTTTCTGCGCATCGAACATCAAACGAATTAAAGCCCTCACCCAATGATTTATGGGCGACATGGATAACACCTTCAAGCGAACGAAGGCTGTTTGCAATTTGCTCTTCGGGGCCACGCGCTTCGATTTGAACAATCGTTGCAGCTTCCATTTCGGAAATCTTGCCAGAGAAAGCAAGCCTTCCCCTGCGCATGATCAACACACGCTGCACAATCGTCTCAACTTCAGAAAGCAAGTGGGATGAAAACACAATGGTATGATTTTGCCCAAGCTCTTTGAGCATCTTCAAAGTTTGGACTTTTTGTTCGGGATCAAGGCCGTCCGTAGGTTCATCTAAAATCAAGAGTTGGGGATCAGAAAGAAGAGCATCTGCGAGTCCGACTCGCTGCCTATAACCTTTGGAAAGTGTTCCTAAAAGCCTTCTACGAACTTCTAAAACCCTGCATTTTTCAAGAACTTTATCAATTTGGGCAGTACGAATTCTTCGATCAACGCCTTTTAATCTTGCCCTGAAGCTTAAATATTCCTCGACCCTCATCTCAGGGTAAAGCGGAATGCTTTCAGGCAGATACCCTATCCTTTTTCGCACTTCCAAGGAATCATTCATTACATCGAAGCCTTCGACCCTTGCTGTGCCGTTGGTTGCAGGCAGAAAGGTAGTAAGGATGCGCATGAGGGTGGTTTTCCCTGCGCCGTTGTTTCCCAGCAGACCTACAATTTCGTTGTGCTCAACTTGAAAAGAAACATTCCGCACTGCAAACACAGGGCCAAAATATTTTGAGAGGTTTTCTACTTCGATCATCATTGAACCAGTTACTCCGAACCTAAGCCTAGAGTTAAATCCTTTAAGGACGTCATCGTAAAGGAGAATTATTGCAATAGCGACGCAATTCTTCTTTATCGAATAATAGGTAACTAACTCACAATCATAATTCAAGTATTTTACCATGTAAAACACTTAAAATCATGCTAATCATTTGTTTTATAGAAAGCCCTATCTTTCGTCCGCAATTGCATGATATAGCAACTGTAACTCATGCTGATCAACCACTTCCGACAACTTTCGTTTCATTTGAAGCATTTTACCTGCCAACTCCTTCTCGAACTTTCTTAGCTCCGCCTGCTTGAATTCATAAGTATGCAATACATCATGATCTAAAAGAACCAATCTGGCCCTTACAACTTCTTGTTCTTTGGGAATCAAATTGCAATTGAGCAAAGCAAGTGCGTAAAGCTTCATCTGGAATTGATGATGCTCGATGGATTTTTTGGTAGGGCCCGCATCCGTTTTCCAATCGATGATCTCAACCACCCCACCCTGATTCAGCAACTTATCAATTCTACCTTGAATCACATATCTTTCTATAGGAAGAAGAAACTCGATCTCCACCTTACCCTCTGCAATGACCAAAGGTTTGATCTCGCTACCCTTTGCAGTCTCAAGAAGTTTAACTGCCTGAGCTTTGATTTTTTGAATTTCATCAACCCCCAGAACCAAGGCCTGCTCTTCGCCCAGTTCTGCCAGCGCCAAACCTATCTCCGCATCCACCATCTTGTGAATCCAAACAAGCTGCTCATCCTTTTTTGAATTGAGCCATTCCCCGTGCCTTTCGAGAGAACGATGGACCGTATTCCCAATCAACGCCCCTATGTATTTACGGATATCATCTTCGGGTTCGGTATCGAATCTGGGTAGAGAATAGAAACTTAAAACATGATGCGTATTTCGAAGTTTCCACTCTGCAGGCTTTTCTTCGAACATCTTAAGTTCATCTTCAATGCGTGTTACGGAAAGTGTAACCATCTTAGGGGTTTCGGAAAACCGCCTAAGATCTTCGATTGCTTCCTCTTCCATGCCCGTATTTTCATTTTCCAACTGCTCACCGTCACTCTTAGATCTACAACGAACACGCAAATTGCCTTTTTCCCAATAGCCTTTTTCAAAGTCAGAGATTTGCAAATCGAGTGCTTTATAAATCCAACGACGCCAAGAAAGGCACTCTCTAAAAGGTTTGTGCCCTGCAAGCACTAAAACTTCTTCAGCCCTAGTAGTCCCGACATAAAACAGCCTTCTGCTTTCCGCAAGTTCTCTGCTATCGATATCTTTTTTGATGAGCTCGAATTTTGAATCTGGGAGAATTCTTCGAGGGTTTGCGGGGTGACGGATTTTTAGACCAACCTCGCCCTCCGAACTTGCAATGATGTTTTCTGTTTTATTTCGAACGATCATTCTTTGCATGTTGGCAACCACAACCAAAGGAAATTGTAATCCCTTTGATGCATGGATGGTCATGATTTGCACTGCATCAATACCATGGCCGCCCGGGTTCGCCTGCGAATCTCTATTACTTGCCTCCACCCTTTCCTCGAGAGCATGAGCAACTTTTGCCAAGCTTGAACCAGGCTTAGACTCTTCATTTCGCAGGAACTCAAAGAATTTCTGAAGGTTGGCTAGCACCTGTTCACCATCAGGCAGAGATGCATAAATCGCATAAGCCCCGGTCTGCTCCATGCAATGCTGCAAAAGATCCGCATGCGAAACCCTATCAACAAGAAGCCTCCATTCACCCACTAACCCAATCGACTTCGATGCCCGCACCAATCGGCTTCTATCCTCATCAGAAAAACCAGTCCAAGCCTCATCAAGGTTCTGCCTGTCCTCAGGTTTTAGATGATGTAATTTCCCATTGCAAGCACGCTCAAGATTAGCGTCATTCGAAACGAGAATAGATAAACCACGGGGCATTCTGCCACCACCTAGGCAATGATAAAAATACAAGTCCGCATCATTACATCGCAGGCATGGGCCACGCAACACCCCAAGCAAAGCCAAATCGTTTCCAGGCTGCGACAACGATTGACACAACTGCATCATGTCGAGTACCTCCTGCCTTTGCCAAAACCCTACTCCACCATGAAGCAAATAAGGAATACCCAACGAGCGCAAATGTTCTTCGAGTTTACGAAGCGTATCGTTTCTGCTGGGAACAAGAATGGCCATGTCTTTCCAGGAGAAAACCTTAGGCAGATTATCTTCACCAAGCTTAGATCTGGGCGCACCCTTGAAACGAATAAGCTCTTCAACAATCATCCTGACCTGACCCATGGAAATACCATCGGATTCTTCATCGGTTGCATTAACCTGATAATCGATGTAAACCACTTCGCCCTTGGATTCTTTATCCAAGCCTGGAATCAACTCTTGGAATTTCACCTCATAACTTTTCGAAGAATCGATCGAGTGGGTGACAGGGTCAAAAACATAGTTAAACAGATGGTTAAATAAGCCAAGAGGAGAGATAGCAAGAGTGCGGAAGTTTTCGCTTAACTTCACATCGCCCGCCCGCACCTCTGGAGATGCAATCTCTGTAGAATGGCGTTCATGCAAAGTCTGAACCTGATGAAGTTGATTGGTCTTATTGCCCTTGGTGATTTTCTGAATCACCTCGCTGAATACCGCAACATCGGCCTGACGGAAGCCATAAATCGATTGTTGGGGATCGCCAACAATGAAGAGCCGATCGTTATCAAGAGGCTGCTCAGGATCTGGCCCACCGCCAACGAGATAGGAAAGGATTTCCCATTGCAATCTGCTGGTATCTTGAAACTCATCCACCTGAATAAAGCGATATCGTTTCTTAAGGTCTAAAATAATCGTGGGAGATCGCTCGAAAATCCTGAGAACGCCGCGAGCGACGGTATCAAAGTCATACGTGTTTTTTTGCAGGCAGAGTGCCCTGTATTTTTGATCAACCTCTGCAAGTATAAGCATCAAATGATTGCGTGCCAACGATGCTTGTTTTTCTAATGCGAAATCAACCCGCTTTGCAGCCAAAGGCCCTGCCCATGCTTCATGCAACGCATCGATTTCATCTCTTACGGGGGTACAGCCTGTAAACTTTCTTGGCTGCCCGCCCGTCAGCAACATTCCTTCTAGAAATTCCAGAATATCAACTTCCTTGCCTGTAACATCACCTTGAAGTATTTCTAATGCTTCTCTTGCTTGTTGAACTAATTTGAAAAGGTTTTTTAATGAAGGAGACTCCTGCCCGCCTCTAGTTTGCAGAGCATTAAGCATTTGTAAAAGTTCATTCTTTTCCCTCTGCAATTTAACAAAAGCGGGGTCGGTGTTAACTTTTGCAATAGCTTCAGCCTCAGGATCAACCTGCGGGTTTCTTCGAAGCACAGCCTTTACTCCTGCAGAATTGCCTAGCAACTTCTGCAAGTTTTCTTCGAGAACATCTGCGCCATCAAGATTCTTCCACCAAGCCAAAGCCGCAGCTAACTGCGGGTGAATTTCATCGAGCGATTTCAGAACCGAGCGTACCGCAATGCCTTGCAGTTCCTGCGCATCATACGGGTCCATCAATTCAAAATCTGGTTCAATACGATCCTCAGAATCATCCATCAAGGCATATTCTCTAAGAATGCTGCCAAAGAAACTATCGATGGTTCCAATGGGTGCATCTTCTAATTTTTCGATTTGTTTGGCCCACCACTTTTTAACATGGCCTACACTTTGCACCTCGAGTTCTTGAAGCAACTTCATCAACCGGGCTTTCAATTCACCCGCAGCTTTCTTGGTGAAAGTGATGGAAACAATATTTTCGATTGAAAAAGCGGGCATTGGGTCGGGTGTAAATTCGTTGTCATCCGCAGGACGGTTCTGCTCTAGAATCTGAATGATCCTATCTACAAGTACGCTGGTTTTTCCGCTACCTGCATTGGCCCTAACCCCGAGGTTACGGCTGCTATCAAGCGCATGTTTCTGCGGGGTGGTAAATCTAGTATTGGCTGAAGTTTTAATCATAATGGGCGATTCCTAATTGAAGGCTCTTTGTAATCCTGCAGGCTGCCTACAAGCATGCCCGAACGAACAATAACTCATACACTCAGGCGTTTTACTATTGCGGTGCATCGATAGGGGAAATCTCCCCCGTCTGATTCCATCTGCGTTAGCGATCGCAATTTCCCTGGCATGCTCCATACTTTTTTCATCGAGGGGGACTTCGATTTCATTTGGAGAACTCGACTCGGTATCAGCAAGATGCAAATACTTTGCAGATGCAACATGAAGTTCTCCTTTTTGATTTTGCATGAGTTCATTGATCGTGGTGATGGCATAAAGAGGCAGTTGCAATAATCTACCATCCGCAGTTTGGGCAACCACCTTATCCTTGTTTGGTTTTCCAGTTTTGAAATCGACCAACGCAAGGTTAGATGGATCAGTGCGGTCGGCATCAATGCGGTCGGCCCTGCCTGCCAAAAGTATGGGCACCCCATTGGTATCAAACCCTATTTCAGTTCCTGAAAAATCTCTTTCTCCCGTGATGAAACCGAATTTTTCTTCGTAGTTTTCGAGCCATTCTAACAACACATCCAACACCCCATTGGGCACAAGCAGCAGATTCAAACGATGAATGCGGATCATGCCCGCAAATTCTTCATTCGCATCCAGCCAAAGCCTTCTACATTCAGTTTCTAAAAGTGATCGATCAGTTGTTTTATCAAGGGCTGGCAAAGGCGAGTTGGCAGGCAGATTCAAACTTTCCCGCTTATTGTTGTAAACGGTAAACAAAGCTTTATGAACAAGCTTTCCTAAAAGTGTTGCTTCATTATCTTCGAAGGGCAGCAGTCGCATTAAATTGTTTGCGAAGAACCGGAACGCACATTTCGAATACGCTTCAAGCGAACTGGGGCTGAAGGGCTTGGTACCCGGATAAGATCGCTGTAAAATCTGGGCAAGGCCTTCGGGTAATATTACGCCACCTTCCTCTAACAACCTAGATTTAGGCCAGTTCTTAAGCTCGTTTAAATCGCGGGCATCCATACCGATCGGATCCTGGCCCGTCTTTAGTTTTCTCCCAAACTCCGTATGTTTTTCGCTACTACAAGTGATTGCAGGTTGCATGGAAGGAACCAAAGCACGAGATTCAAAAGGCTTGATAAACAAACTCGGAATCAACTCTTTCTCTTCATCATGCGCTGGGTAGGAGAGAATAAGATTTTTCGATGCAGCCTCAAACAACTGGGTAAACAGATATTTTTCTTCCCTATGCTTGGCTTGCATCCAGACTTTTAGGACTTCATGGTTTTGCCTTAGGCGCGCAAGATAAGACTTACCTTTGGTTGAAGGAACTTTCCCCGACACCAAGCCAAGAGCAAACACGGTTTCAAATTCTAGACCTTGAATTTCACGACCTTCAAAAACCTGCACCCCCGCATCATCATCATTCGTTACCTGATAATGCCTGTCTGCTAGCAAGGTTTGCAATAGCTGCAAAGTTCCTTGTGCATAAGCTGCAGGGCTTTTAGCATCCGTAATTGCAGCGGGCAACCATCGGTCACCCAGCAAAAGCACTTCTTTTAAAATATCCCGAAGCTTTGAAAATGATTTTTGATCTTTTTCAATTTCCGTCCAGGGAACGATGGTTGAATCATTGTTGATGTTTCCCTTTGCGCCAAGCCATGTATTCATTTTGATAATCGGGAAAATCGCAAACAACCCCCGGATGACATTGGCTATCTCCCCAGTGCCCAGCTCTGTTTCAAGATTTTCAACAGGCTTTAAAATAGCTTCCAAAGAAGCAACAAACGATTGGAATTTGCCCCCCAAAGATTCAGATCTTTCTTTAAGCTTAAGAGCATGCCTAGCGATAGCCTCACGCCAGATTTTAAGTGAAGCCGGAGAAGATACCGGCAACCTTAACACTTCCTCCACAAAGTATGGCCTGTTCAAAGTTTTCAATACGAAAGGAAGATGTAAGAAGCCTGAAAGTTCTTCCCTAGTCCATGAGCTCTGGATTAAATCAAGCGCTGCCTGAAGAACCCGAACCGGCCTCGATTCAGCAAGTTGAAACCCTTTTCCCGCAAGGTTAAAAGGAATTCCAGACCGGGTGAAAACTTCCCGCACCAAACTGCCATAAGGCTCGCCTGGAATCACCACTGCAATTTTTCGAAACTCCGCATTATCGAGCGGGGCATTGCGTTTCAACCAACGAACCAAAGCCTCGACCTCAGCAAGTGCGCTACCACATTTAAAAACCTGTAACCCATCAGCTTCTATGGGGTCATGAATTGGGCCAGTTTCCTGAAATAACTGATTTCCGAGTGCAGCAATGGGATTTGTCTTAAGAGGAAAATAATCTTCTAGTGAAGACATTGCGTCATTGTTTTGGAAAAATTCAACCGCTTCCTGAACATTATGGGCAGGTGCAGCATCGAGGTTTGCAACCAGCCATAGAACAACATCAGCATGTCGAGCAACCTGTTGGATCAACTTTAATTCCAAAGGTTGAAACAGGTGAAAACCTTCGAGAAGGAACCAAGGCTTTTGAGTTTTGAGCCAATTGGTAGGCCCTTGATTCTTTGCAAGAGCATCATGCAAAATCATTACCTGAGTGTTTCGATCTGCAAAATTTTCTGATTTAAGAAGTGCAAGATAGTTCTTGAAACAGTTGAAAATAGCAGGATCTTTATTTTCATCGGGTAAAGAATTCGTGCCAAGAAAGTCGCGAAAGATACGATCGATATCGGTAAGGAAAGCAGCGCCCGCTTCCTTCCCCGTCGTTTGATGCCAAGCCTTTGCTAAAACCAAATGCCTTTGTGTTTCAGTCATCATGGTCAACTCACCCAATAAACCTTGGGCAGAAAGCTCGTTGATCCATTGGTCTAAAGTAATGATCTGAGGAATAATCTTGGCGCTTTGGGCAAGGTGTCTAACGAGGAATTTTCGTCGTCGAGAAGTGGGAACAATCCTATAAACCCTATTCGTTGCGTTAAGTGGGTCTGCAAGTTTTTGATGGATATCATGCAGCCAAGCTGGGGAATTAGCAGGAATGCTATGGGGTATTGAGTTACAATTTGAGCGAACGATATTGAGCATGATAAAATTCTCTGCTGCCAAGCTTGTAATGTCACCAGATATAACAGATGATTATTCGAACCTAAATAAAGATTATTTCCAGCCCAGTCGTAAAAATTTATTTCATTGGGAATTCTGGAAATGTTTCTGGAAATATTTCCTAGGTTGCAACGAATAAAGAATAACAGACTTTTAAGCCCAGAGGTTTTATTATGATCCGATTCATCCATGCAGCAGATATCCACCTTGATAGCCCGCTAAAGGGATTGGCCAACAGACATAACCTTCCAACCGAAAAGATATTAGCTGCAACTCGTGATGCCCTTGTAAATTTAGTAACCCTTGCGATTGATCAGAAAGTGGATTTTGTTCTACTTGCCGGGGATATTTACGATGGCGACCCGGAAGATCTTAAAGCTAATTTTCATTTCAATCAACAAATGGGCAGGCTGAATCAGAAAAACATTAAAGTAGTCATGATCACAGGAAACCATGATGCTAAATCAAAAATCTCGAAGCCATTATCCCCCCCCAAAAATCTGACAATCCTTTCTGCCCACCAACCTGAATCGTGCGAAATAACCAAAGAAGGCGAAGTAATAGCTATCATTCATGGGCAGGGTTTTCTTAACCAGGCTGAAACTCGAAACCTTGCAAGCAACTACCCCGCACCCACGCCAGGCAAATTAAACATCGGAATATTGCATACCTCGCTGGATGGCAGAGATGGCCATGATAATTACGCCCCCACAACGAAAGTTGAACTAATTAATAAAGGTTATTCCTACTGGGCCCTAGGCCATGTTCACACCCGTGAAGTTGTTAATGAAAAACCCTACATAATATTCCCAGGAAACATTCAAGGCAGACATATCCGCGAAACAGGCGCTAAGGGTTGCTACCTTGTTACTTTTAATGACAATCGTGAAGCGCAGTTGGAATTTAAACCACTCGATGTTTTCCGCTGGGAAGCAATCACCGTAAATCTGGATGGTATCGAAGAAGAATCAGACTTCGAAGGAAGATTAGCGGAAACAGTTGAATCCAAAAAGCTCCCATTCAATGAAATCCCGCATGGTATCCGCATTATTCTTAAGGGAAAAACAAGCCTTCACTCCTGGCTAATCTGCAGCCAAAATCGCATATCTGAAAACATCCAAGGCATATTCGATGGCATAAGCGCAGGCAATTTATTTTTAGAGCAACTCAAGGTTGAAACATCCAACGAAGGCCCCGCCCTAAAAAACGAAGCCTTGGCTGAAGATGCCCTTTCCATTCTCGACCAAGCGATAAAGAATTTAAAAACGAATCCAAAAGAATTGGAAACACTTTTAAAAGAAACACCCTTAGCAAAATTGAACAAAGAAATTCCGGGCGATTGGAAAGCAAAAGACGATACCAATGCAATTCAACCAATGAATGCAGGCTGGCTTAAAGAAATTTTTGATGAACTTGTACCCATGATTCAAACGATTGCCAAAAACGAGGATAAAAAGTAATGAAGTTTTCCAAAATACGATTTGAAAAGATTGGGCCCTTTGATAACACCACCCTAGATTTTTCCAAGGGAAATCCAGGATTACATATTGTGTATGGTTCAAACGAAGCAGGAAAAAGCTCTGCGTTAAAGTACATTGAATGGTTTCTCTTTGGAATTCCACCTCAAAATGACGACAACTTCAAACACAAGTTTGGGGACTTTTTAATTGAATCCACCATCCTTGATAACAACAGTAAAACCCATTTGTTAAAGCGAAGAAAAACACCCGTAGGAAGGACAATTTTAGATGCAAATAATTTAGATGCAACGCCTTTACTTGAACCAATGCTGGGCGGTTTGGTTCGAGAAACTTTTTCCATGCAATTTGGCATAAGCCACGCCAAACTAAGAACGGGAGGTCGCGAAGTTCTTGAAGGTGAGGGAGATTTAGGAACCATGATTTTCGAAGCGGGAACAGGGCTCGCCAACCTTCGTAGAATCCTCCAAAAACTCGAAGAAAGAGCTGCTGAAATTTACCCATCCAAGAACAGCAAATTATCTGTAACATTGAAAGAAGCAAAGGAAAATCAGGATGCCATCGAACAGGCAAAATTAAGCTTAAACACTTGGCAAGGTGCGAGTGAACTGGTTGCAAGCTTGCAAAAAAAAGTTGAGGAATTGGGTGACGAGAAAAAAGCCTGGGCATCAAAACAAGCTGAATGCGAAAGCATTCTCAGGGCACTGCCACAACTTACCAAATACAAAACAGCAGAAAGCACTCTCAAAGAGTTAGAAAATATTCCACTTGTTGATGATGCCGCCTTGATCAAGTACCAAGCCGCTGAGAAATTTCTAACTAGTTCCAATGCATTACTTGAACAACAGAAAAAAAGAGTCTCGGATATCACCACCAAGCTTACAAATCTCAACCCGAACGAAAAAATTCTTACTGTTCGAAGCGAAATCGAGGCTTTGAATCAAAGTTCCGAACTGCTCCTTAAAAACCTAGTGGATATTGGCAATAGGCACAAAGAAAAAGATGCAAAAGAAGAACAAATTAGAGTTTTACTAAAGGATTACTTCACTAACACGGGCTTTGATGAATCGCGAGATTTATTCATCGACCAGAAAACACAGATACAAATTCAAGAACTCAGTAGCCTTATCAAATCGGAAAAAACACTGATTGAAGAAAAAGAAAAAGCCTTTGCAACTTTACTCAAGAAGATCAAGGATTTAGAACAGGAAGAGATAAATCAGGCCCCCCTCGCTTCTTTAGAAGAAGTCACGTCCCTAGTTCAAACCATCAAGGCGAAAAAGCTTACCCCATTCGACCTTGAAAAACTTACCTCTGATATTCCTGCCCAGAAATCTACCCTCGAAATTAAATTAAGCACTTTGCCAAATTCTTCGATCGCCTGGGATGCTTTTCTTAAATTGCGACTTCCATCCAGCGAAGAAATCAATAGTTTTTCCAACCTTTTTCGGACCAATCATTCAATAGAGCAAAATCTTAAAACTGAAATCAAAGGAAAGAAAGAAGCTTTAAATTCAAAACAAAAGGATCTTGCAGTACTTCGAAATAAAGGCGTTCTTTTAACACGCGAAGAACTTTCCCGATTACGAGATCTGCGCGAACTTACTTGGACTGCAATTGAGAATCTGCTTGATGGTAAAGCAGGTACATTACCTGAAAAAGTGACTGCAATCGTTGGGGACAACGCAAGTGCAAAAAAAGCCTTCTTAAACATCCAGAATCAATCAGATCAATTTACCGACAAGTTATTTTCCGAAGCAGATCAGGTAGGCCGGGGAAACCAACTAACTCAAGACATGGCAAGTCTCGAAAAAGAAATCGCAGAATTCGAACAAAAACTTGTGGAAACCAACGCTGCAAAAGCAGGGTTGGATAATGATTGGCAAAAACTCTGGGCAGGAATAGCACTGACGGTAATAAACCTTCCCGAGCAAATGCTCTCTTGGCGAACTCAAGCACATTTATTGCAGCAATCCATCATTGAATTGATGCCTAAACTTGAAAACATTGAATCCAAACAAAAAGCACAGGCAATTGCATTTGAAAAACTTCTGCAATTAACTGATACGCAAGAAATTGAAATTGCTTGGATTAAAGCAGAAGAAATCATCAGCAATGCTGCGAGGTTTGAACTATCAAAAGCCAACAACAAAAAACAATTGGATACCTTGATTACGGATCAAAGCAATTTGCAATCAGAATTGCAAAGGCTGCAAGATAACCAAAAAGCAAATCATCAAACTTGGTCCGGGCTAATGGCTAATCTAAAGCTTCCACCTGAAGCTAGCACTAATAATGCAGCCCAGCATGTGAATGCGATCACCAATATTCATCAGCATCATAAAGATGCTAAAGATTTGGAAATTCGCATCAGCAAGATGGAATCTGACAATAAGGGAATTCTATCGAAACTAAAAAAGGTGTTAGAAACTCTTTCACTCAAAGAATGCCCTACCGAAGCCGTAGATATAAAAAGAATGATTGCAGATCTTTGGCAGAAAGTATCAGATGCCAAGCAAGAGGAGGTTTCGCAAAAATCTTTGAAGGCTGATTTAAAACTAGCCGATGCAGCACTAGAAAAAATCGAAGAAGATGCAGCAACGCATAAAACCACGCTGAAACCCTTGAAGGATATACCGCTCGAAGATCTTTCCAAATATTTTGAAGAGATTAGAAAAAAAATCAAAGCTACCAAAGATCACGAGGATGCTAAAAATGCCCTCATCCAAGAAGCTTCAGGAGAAGATATTCCGTCGCTTGCAAAAAAACTGGTGAATAAGAATTCAGCAATAATCGCAGGAGAACTTGACGAGGTAAAATCAAAAATAGAGGATTGCTCTAAAGCTCGCGACAAAGAATTACAGGAGTTTGCCAACGCAAAGGCAAATCTCGAAAGGCTTGAGAAACAACCTGGCTCGCATATACTTAGTGCGGAAAGAGAATTGCTTAAAGCCCAATGCTCGGAACAGGCAAAAGAATTTGCAATGCTGACACTGGCAAAATCAATTCTAGAAGACACCATCAAGAAATACCGCAAAAACAATCAAGATCCACTGCTTATGAATGCCAACGCTTATTTGAAAACCCTTACCAATAACTCTCTGGTTGAAATCGTACCCACAGATGCTGATGGTAAAAAATCACTGCAACTTTTAAGATTTGGATTAGAGGATAAAGATGCAATCACCTTTGAAGCAGATAATATCGATGCAGAGGAAGGTTCAACCTTCCTAAGCGATGGCACCGCAGATCAACTATTTCTAGCCCTGCGACTTGCTGGAATTGAAAACAACCTAGAAAAACTTGACGAACCTCTGCCAGTTATCCTCGATGATATCCTTATTAACTTTGATGATGCTCGCGCATTATCCACATTACGATGCCTTGCAGAGTTCTCAAGCAAAACTCAGGTAATATTGTTTACCCATCATCAGCATCTTCTGAAATTAGTGGAAGGGTCTGATTTTGCTGATAAGGTTTTCACACACCAACTAGGTTGATCTAATCCGCAGCAGTTGCTGCACGGTTTAAGCGGTCCCTGATGGCAAGCCATTGGGGGGTATCGGGTGGTAATGCAATGACTATGCGATCCAAACCCATTGCATCTAAATCGTGTAAAGCGGCATAAAGCGCAGAAGCATAGCCCTCCGGGTTCTCAGGCAAGCAGATTGCATCTTCCATGATATGAAAGCCCAACAATCGCACTTTGAACCCTTCTTTTTTTAGTTTCTCAAGCATTTCGATGCCTGAGTTTTCTACATTGATTACGGGTGTTTTTGGCGCATAGTGCCTTGCCATCATTCCTGGTGAAGGAAAAGCCCCGCTTTGTAAATGCTGTTGTTGAAACTGTTTGATCGGGCCTATTATTTTCTCGATCATCTGAACAGTAACCAAGCCTGGCCTAAGAAGCGTGGGTGGATTTGACCGAACATCAAGCACCGTGGATTCGATACCTCCCGAAGCCGGGCCTGCATCAAGAATCATTTCAATTCTACCTTCGAGATCTTTAAGCACATGGCTTGCAGTGGTAGGCGAAATTGCACCTGAAATGTTAGCACTCGGTGCAGCAAGTGGTACCCCTGCAATCTCGATTAATTTGCGGGTGACAAATAGTTTGGGAATGCGAAGCGCAACGCTTGAAGCGCCCGCTGTTACACAATCAGGCACCAGATCTTTTTTATCGAGCACCATGGTAAAAGGGCCTGGCCAAAATGCTTCCGAAAGTTTCTGGATGCTATCATTCCAGCTCAATACCAGAGTTTTGGCCTGCTCCACCGAATGCACATGAACAATAAGAGGGTTGTTTCCTGGCCTACCCTTGGCGGTATAAATTTTCGCAACTGCAGATGCATTAAAGATATTTGCAGCTAAGCCGTAAACGGTTTCTGTGGGAATTGCCACCAAGCCACCTTGATTCAGAATCAAAGCGGCTTTATGAAGAACTTCAAGGTCTGGATTATCCGGATCTAATTTAAGAAGCTGAGTGTGCATTCTTTGGGGCTTTCAGATGCTGTAATGAAGGCCGGTATCTTTGCTTGCAGGGCCCTTCATGCGTAGCACTGGTTTTTCGAGTGCAACCACATTACCAGGAGCAACGCTTTGCGTAAGCCAAACATTCGACCCGATTACAGTGCCCTTGCCTACGATGGTATCGCCCCCAAGAATGGTGGCATTGGCATACACGACCACATCATCCTCCAAGGTGGGATGGCGCTTCTTGCCTCGGATAATATTGCCCGAAGCATCTTTTGGGAATGAAAGTGCACCTAAAGTAACACCTTGATAAAGCTTCACATTAATCCCAATGTCGCAGGTCTCGCCAATGACCACACCCGTACCGTGATCGATGAAAAAGCGCGGTCCGATCCGAGCACCTGGATGAATATCAATCCCTGTTTTGCTATGTGCGTATTCAGTCATCATTCTGGGAATGAGAGGAATACCAAGAAGCAATAATTGATGAGCCAGCCTGTAAATGGAAATAGCTTCGATGCCTGGATAGCAGAAAATAATTTCGTGATGGCCCTTGGCAGCGGGATCGCCTTCAAAAGCGGCTTGCACATCATGTTCAAGCACCATGCGGATTTCGGGGAGTTTTTTAAGAAAATCCAGCGTGCGTTGTTGCGCTATTGCTTCGAGATCATGTTTATTGATTTCTGGGGATGCCTGACTTTCCTGTTCATGGCGTAAAGCCCGGGTGATTTGCACGATTAATTTATCATGCAAGCCATCGATTAGGTCGCCCACATAATATTCAACATTGGCAATGTGAAGGTTTTGCCTGCGAAAATACCCTGGGAAAAGGATATCTAGGAGGTCTGCAAGCATGGCGTTGACGGCTTCCCTGCTAGGCAACGGTTTGTGCCCCAAATGACTGGTCATATTGCACTCTGTATAAGTTGCAACAATTGACTCGGTAATTTCAGGCAGAATCTCTTTCAATCGAAAATCAGTAGCCATGGGTAACCTCAAATAGCCAAACATCAGTCAAAAAGCATGGTAGGGGGAAAAGTAAACAAGGTCTAGTGCCCCTATTCACTAAAATCGGAAGGAATGCAACCAAGATAGAACAAAAGAAAGGGAAGTTTCAAAGTAATAATCCTTGAAGTAGTTATTTTACCTACTTATTACCTCGCTTCACTAGATTTCCAAAGCTCAAAACCAAAGCAGACTTGCTTAAAAAACGTGCAAAGACTGCTTTGGAGAGCAGATTCGGTACAGCCATTAACAAAATAAAAACAACATAAGTTATAACTATGAATATGTTTACAACAAAAACAAAATTCTTTTTGGGTTGATGAAAAACAATTGGCCCGGCTTTTGCTGTATTAGTGATGTGCGCTTGCGGAGGCGCCCCGACCAGAACCAGCCGACCCGCGCTGGCTATTGGAGAGTAGAACAGCGGGTTGGTTGGGCTGGAATAAAGGAACCTTTGTTAGTCCTTCTTGGCCTTCGGGTTGTCAACCATTGGGAGAGGTGGTTGGCAATGTGAAGGCCTCTTTTATTTGATATTATGTTAATCATTTCTTAAAACTCCATTACAATATATTATAACTGGTGAAAAGATACGCTTTCAAAACATGAGGTTTGACCGTGGAGCAATCTTCAACGCATCGAGTAGAAGAATCAGCCAAGCATGACGCTGGCAAACTGGAATCGCTAAACCGTACAGATCGGTTTGGAAGCCAGTGGAAAAATCAATTAGTATCGTGGTTTGGTTCGCCTTGGGATAGAAGGTTGGCATATGCAGCATTGCAGGTGCCCAAAATCCGCCATTGGGAATCCGAATTCGACAAACTCACCGATTTTGAAATACTCGAAATATCCAAGAAAATGAAAGGCCGTGCTCGCGGGGGCGAATCACTAGACAAAATGCTCCCCGAAGCTTTTGGCCTCGCTTCAATTGCATGTAAACGCATTCTAGGCATGCGCCCATTTGATGTGCAGTTGGTTGCTGGTGCAGTCATTCATGGCGGGGCACTTGCAGAACTTGCAACTGGTGAAGGAAAAACCTTGGTTGCAAGTCTTCCTGCTTTCTTAAATGGCTTGGCAGGAAAAGGCGTTCATGTTGCAAGCGTTAACGATTATCTTTCACGCCGCGATGGCGAATGGCTTAAACCCGTATACGCAGCTTTGGGAATGACCACCGGAATTCTGCAACAGCAAATGTCGGATCTTGATCGCCAAAATGCTTACAAGTGCGATATTACTTACGCCACTGCCAGCGAATACGGCTTCGATTTTTTACGCGATCGCCTGAAAATAGCCGATGGCAAAGGTGCAGAAACTCCGTTCTGGTCTCCTTGGCTGGCAGGAAACGCAACCCCTGCATCCAAGTTTGTCCAACGAGGCCACCACTTCGCTCTTGTTGACGAAGCTGATAATATTTTTATCGATGAAGCCAGAACCCCTCTTATCATCAGCGGGCAAGTGCGACCTGCAACCCCTGAAGAACAAGTAGTTTACCTCTGGGCCGATGATCTAGTTCAAAGAATGGAAGCCGGTCAGCATTTCATCTTTAATCCGCAATTGCAAAAACTTGAACTCACCGCCTTGGGCAAACACCTTGTACGCTATTCAAACCCGCCTTCAGGGCCGCATGGCGACGCCCTGGACAAGTTGCACGAAGCCATGGAACAGGCTATTCAAGCGCATTATCGCTTCAAATTAAACCAGCATTACCTTGTTGACAAAAACAAGATCGTGATCATTGATGAATTTACGGGAAGAAGAATGCCCGATAGACATTGGCGTGATGGGCTTCATCAAGCAGTGGAAGCCAAGGAAAAAATACCGGTTACGCATAGTGATGAACATGCAGCACAAATAACCTTTCAAAGTTATTTCAGGCTTTACAAGAAGCTGGGTGGTATGACAGGTACCGCATTGCAAAACCGGATGGAAATTCGAAGGGTCTATAAAATCTGGGTGGTATGTGTTCCCACAAACAAACCAATTCTAAGACAATTATGGCCCGACAAAGTCTACCCCAATGAAAATGCTAAATTCGATGCCATCGTGGATGAAATTCAAAAGCTTAGAACCGAGGGCCGCTCCGTACTTATCGGAACTAGGAGCGTTGACAAATCGGAAATACTCAGCCAGAAACTTCATGATGCAGGATTGATACACCAGGTTCTTAACGCCAAGAATCATGAACTCGAAGCAAAAATTATCGAACAAGCTGGCCAACTTGGAAGGATCACGATTGCAACCAACATGGCAGGGAGAGGAACAGATATCAAGCCATGCAAGGAAGTAATCGCTGCAGGGGGTTTGCATGTATTAGGAACAGAAAGGCACGAATCAATTCGAATTGACCGGCAGTTGGCGGGGCGTGCCGGGCGTCAGGGAGATCCAGGGAGTGCTCAATTTTTCCTATCGTTGGATGATGAATTATTGGAAGGGTTGGGCCAAGGCAGGCAGATGAAACTAAAAAATCTGGGAATCTCAGGCACCATTCGTGAATGGAACAAGTATCTTTCCATGTTTAAGCTGGCACAACATCGGGTGGAAAGAAGACATTATCTTTCACGCGTTGATTTGCTGGTTCATGAAAAGCAAAGGCAGGAGATACTCAAGGATTTGGGCGCAGACCCTTATGTGGATTAAATAAAGAATGGGTTGCAACCGTAACAAGATGTTTAACGACCTTGCTCGCTCTAGGTAGCAACCCGGGGGAAGTGCAAACTTAAAAACCAACTTGAGGAATTTTAAGGCTTCAAGAAGCTTGATACCTTATTCCTATATAGTAAATGCGATTTAGATGAATTAAAATGACAAAATTAATGAATTTTTTGAGAATTATTTTTAAAATTGCCTAAACTTCCCAAACTAAACAGGTTGCGCCTAAAAGGGATGCAGCTTAGTTCTTTGATTTTAGACAAAAAACGACTAAAACGCCCTACTTAAAGCACAAGTTCGACTAACTTTAAACTTATTTTTTCGTGATAACTACAACACCTCTTAGACAGAATAACTATTTTTTCGACTCCAAAATATAGCCTGCTATCCAAAATACCTGTTCAGTTTCACAATCCTTAATCCAAACTTAATAATTGCAACCTATTATAAAAGTATGGTTTGCAACCGTAACGAGATGATTACCAATTAATCTTTCTTGTTTCGCTCTAGTTGGCAACCTATAGACCATGCGAACATCTTAGTTTAAAAGATCACTACCTTTAAGGTTTAAAAAAGATTTTAACCTGTATGATTTTGGTAACTCTTCGCAATGCACTTCGAAGCTCAACTTGGAGATTTAATTATTTAACTTAACACTTTCGATATCGACCTGATTTTTAATAAGAGTGGGTTGCAACCGTAACAAGATGTTTAACGACCTTGCTCGCTCTAGGATGCAACCCGGGGAAATGAGTCCTGCACAGCATTTTGCAATGCCAGACAGAACGGAATTAGTCTATCATAATATCGGAGTAATTCAATCTTGAATTCCAATTAATTCTCAAATAATTATACTTCGGCTGAAAACCTAAGTTTAGTGATCCTTAAAATACTCTAAAGCTTTGGCTCCCAACCCGGTTCATACTCTCTAGTCCACATCTTCTTAGCTTCAGGATCGTTCAAAACGGCCCCATTAGCGGGATCGCACTTAAGAGTTCGGCCCACCCGCTGGGAAATATTTCCCAAATGGCAAAGCAAAGTACTCTTATGCCCTTCTGGAATAGGAGAGTTCAACTTGCCATTGCCACGAACCGCCGAAATAAAATTGGCAAGATGCTCTGACTCACCTCCATCGCCAGTCGCCTTCTTAGTTTCTTTCCCCTTGGAATCATAAACGATATAACCGCTACCTTTGATAGCAATTGTTCCTTTAGATCCAACAAAAAGAATGTCGGGGGTGTTGCCTTCGGGTAAACGGTTACAACTAAGACCAAGCCATTGAATATGCTTGCCTTGGTTGAAATTAAATTCAACCATATGGGTGTCGGGGGTTTCCTGATCGTCTTTGTACATATACCTTCCACCAGAAGAATGAACGGAAGTGGGAAATTCCACGCCTAGGCCCCATCTGCAGACATCAATCAAATGAATTCCGTTATTTCCCAATTCGCCATTACCCCAGTGCCAGAACCAATGCCAATTGTAATGAAGGTAGTTATCTTTATAAGCTTTGCGCGGAGCAGGGCCCTGCCATAAATCAAAGTCTAGGCCAGCAGGTACGGGCTTTTCAATACCTTTGCCTATGGAAGGCCTGCTATTTAAATACCAAGATTGAGCGAGGTGAGTTTCGCCGATTTCACCTTTATGAATAAGATCAACTGCTTCTCGAATCTTAGGCCAAGTGCGCCTTTGATTCCCCATCTGCACAAGTTTGTTGTACTTAGCAGCAGCTTCAACCATTATTTCGCCTTCTCGAGGATTATGGCTGCAAGGTTTTTCGACATAAGTATGCTTTCCAGCTTTAACAGCAAGAATAGTAGAAGGGGCGTGCCAGTGGTTGCAAGCCGCACAAACAAAAACATCGATATCCTTATCATCGAGAATTTTCCTGAAGTCTTTATCAACCTTAGGTGCCTTGCCAGAGATTTTCTCGACCTCCCCTGCAGCGTTGGTCGCACGATTAAAATCTGGGTCTGCGATAAACCCAATCTGCACACCCGGGATTTTAGAAAATGATTTTGCAAGTGCAGTACCCCTGCCTCCTGCACCCATAATTCCAATATTTACTTTTTCAGATGGTGCAGCAAAAGCATTCCAAGAAACGACACTTGCGCCTGTGGTAGCGATAAAACTTCGACGATTCATAATAAACCCCTGATTGGAAATGAAGTTTAGATGCAACGATAATCGCAAAGTAGGGAACGGAATTCAATAACCAATATTGCCCAAAGCCTTAAGGAATCGAAGACCATGAACCAATTGTTCTGCTTTGTCATCACCCTCTTCTTTTTCGGAAATCAAAAAGCCCTGATAGCCGGATTGATCGAGGTAAACCATAAAGGAATTCCAGTCAAAATTACCATGACCAAGAGGTACTTCCCGAGCAGCTCTGCCGGGCCCATTGCTTTGGAATTCTCTGGCATGAACCAGTTTGATTCGTGAACCAAGATCAAGAACCGCTTGCAGGGGATCAAAGCCATTGATCGTTAAATTACCAGGATTTAGCGAGGCACCCAAAGCTCCTGAATCAATCTGAGAAATGAAATCTAGCAACACTTTGCCCGATTCCTGCCCTGTTTCCAAAGCAAGAGAAACGCCTATTCGGTCGCCATGTGCGCCTAAATAAGAAAGCGATTCAGTGTAAGTAGCAATGCGTTTATCTTCTTTTTCTTGGGGGATCTGGCCTGCATGAAGGGCTAGCACATTGCAGCCGAGATCAAACCCGAGATCCATTACTTTTTTAAGATGAAGTATGCGCTGTTCCTGATCGAGTGCAACATCGAGCCCATTGCGTAGCGGGCAAAAGATAGAAGCAAGCTGAAGGTTATAAGATCTGAGTAGATAGGAGATTTCTCTGCGCCCGGACTCGGAAAGTTTATCCGGAGAAAGTTCGCCTATGACATCAAATTGCACGCCTTGCGCACCTGCTTGAGCAGCAAGCAAAAGAGCTTTGCGCAAAGGGACCCCAAAACATTCGAGCTTCACACCAAATTTACAACGGTTCATAAAGTTACCAGTCTGTTTCAAACTCTTCCTCTATTTCAGGAAGTTCAAGAAAATATCGAAGAGGCTTAACCAAAGAGCGAAAAACTTTGCCTGGCAAATCAACTGTTCGCCAACTCTGGCTTCTTTGACGCATTTGGGCCCTGTAATCAGATATTAAAACGGCTCGTGCCAAATATCTTTTATCCCTGAATTTCCAAAAGTCTTCAGTATTTTCAGGGAAGTTGACTTCATTAGCGATATCGTAAATAAAAACTAATAAGCCTTGGAAAGTTGGGCCCGACATCCCCGCCCACCGCTCAAGGCCTTCCACGTCATCAATGGTAGACCAGCATTCCCAAACCTTTTTTGGTTTTTCGGGAGGCCCACCAGGAAACCTTCGCCCCTTTACATCAACCACGAATCGAGCGCCTGATTCTGCGTAAAGGATAAAATCTAGGCTTTTTACGGGTTCGCCACCTAGGCACGACCTGCGTTGCTCATCAACAGCAACATAGCAGATCTTGTTATCCTGCAAATACGATTCAAATGCAGACTCGTAGTGATTGCCACGATCCATAAAACCCTCCTGGGCCGAGGGGTGAAAATTATCCGGGCAGGCCAATCCCCAGCATGGTACGCAACTGAGAAACAATGATTGCTTCATCGTAATCGGCTTCCTGCCTGGTAGCAAGTTCCTTGATTTTGAACTTTTTAGAAGCAAAGTCATCTGGGCCTGCAATTAAGGCAAAGCGAAATCCGCGCTTCTCCGCATATTGCAATTGCTGGCCTATCTTTTTAGGTTCAATAAAAACCTCAACGCCAATACCTGCAGCCCGCAAAGTTGCGGCAAGCTTTTCGTAAACCCCAATAGGCGTATCAGCAAAACGAACGATGAAAACCGGGGCACTAGCCTGCACGCCACCTAAGATTTTTAGTTCTTCCATCGCAGCAAGCAAGCGATCCAATCCAAGCGATGCGCCAACGCCGGGCAAAGGCATTTTAGTGTAGAGGCCAGCAAGGTTATCGTAACGCCCGCCAGAGCAAATACTGCCGATGCCAGGGAGATCGGAAAGGAAAGTTTCAAAGATGGTTCCGGTGTAGTAATCCAAACCGCGAGCAATGGAAAGATCGATGCGTAATCTTTCATCAGGGACACCTGATTCGCGTGCGACGATTAGCAATTCGCTTAGCCTTTTAACCCCATCGGCTGCTTTTGGATTGTTGCCAAACTTTTGCGAGACAAAGGCGAGGATTTCTTCGTTGGTGCCTTTAAAACCTGCAAGTTCAAGAACCTTCCTGCCTTTTTCCGCATCAACCCCATGCAATACCATTTCTTCAACAACAGGCTCGATGCCAACTTTGGGAAGCTTATCAAGAGCTCGAAGTACAGCGACAGATTTATCCGCAAGGCCAAGTTCTTCAAGCAAGCCTGAGAGAATCAAACGATTGTTGACATGAATTTCGAAGCGCTCGAATCCAATCGCAGCAAGCAATGCGTTGATAACAAGTGCAGCTTCGATGTCAGAAGAATTCGAGGTGGTGCCAATGGTATCAAAATCGCACTGCCAGAATTCTCTGTAACGGCCATGGGCTGTATTTTCACCACGCCAAACAGGGCCCATATGATAGCGCTTGAAAGGTGTGCCAAGAGTTGGGACATGCTGTGCGGCAAAGCGTGCGAAAGGTACCGTAAGATCGAAGCGTAAAGCAATATCGCGATCGCCATGATCCTTGAAACGATAGATAAGTTTATCGGATTCAGCGCCACCTTTACCGAGTAGGATTTCGGTGTATTCAAGGGCGGGTGTATCGATGGGCGCAAAGCCAAAAGATCGATAAACGGTACGGGCCTTCTGCAGGATTTCCTCACGGGGAATCATAAGAGAGGGGAGGTAATCGCGAAACCCTTTGAGGGTTCTGGGTTGGATAAGATCAGCCATAATAAATAGATTCGAAGCCGGTTAAAGAAACCAGCCCGAACATTTCTCCAAATTAAAGATTACTGGGAACGGTTTTTGTAACGATCACTGAAACGCTTCATGAATCGATGTTCTTCTTCTGTAAGAGATTTAAAACCCTCACGATGAAGTTTATCAAGCAAAGAATCCATGCGGATTTCTTCGTCTTCCTGCTGCTTTATTATGCTTTTAATTTTTTTAAGAGTGCGGGCTTTTTTCCATCGTTGCCACCAGCTAAGTTTTGGCTTTTCAGGAACTTCAGGGTCATCTCTTTCGAAGCTGGTATACCCTTGCGAAAAATCATATCCAGATTCATAGTCAGATGTTTCCATTTCCAGAATCTGCCATTCATTTTTGCATGCAACATAAATGTAAACAGCAAGACACAACACCATTACTTCATTAAAAATAATACCAAAAAAGCCCACGAGAAACATGCAACCAAAGCCTGTAAATATCACCAAGATAGTCGATTGGCGATACCCAATTCTGGGCCAAAGAAAAGCTTGCAACATTCTACCGCCGTCAAGCGGGAAACCTATCAGAAGAACATTGAGAAGAAAAAGTGTCCAGTTAACGAAAAAGAGTCTGGAAAGAAAGATAGGAAACCAAGAAGTAGTCTCTTCAAGAAACCCGGCCCAGGTGACAAGGTTCATGGTGCCTTCGGCATCGATGCGGAAAGGTGGCCAGAAGGGACTCCAAGGCGGTTGAAAAGAAGAGCCGATAAACGCAAGCGTAAGAGCACATAAAAAGCAAAGTACAAGGTTGACAAGTGGGCCAGATAAAGCGGTGATGAAATGCGCCCGGGGATTTTTGGGGATATCAACCTGCGCTAATCCACCTAAAGGCCAAAGCATGATTTCGGTGGCATCGCCATTCATTTTCCGGGCCCCAAAGCAATGGCCAAGTTCATGAAGGAATACGGAAAAAAACCAGAGCATGGTCAATTGCAACGCATCAAGCCAAGTATGATCGGGCGGTGAAGGCTTAGAAAAGCTGATACGCATGATTAAACCGAGCGCAACCAAAGGGAACAATATATGCACCCTAACGAGGATACCAAAGACCCTACCTAACGGAATGGACCAAGAAAAAGGATCGCGCATAATAATTCAATCACACCGATAACGCAAAAAAACATACCACTACATAAATGGTAGCACCTCAATCGCTGTGGAGCAATCAGATGGCTATAAAGTTTGGGATATTTGCTTAGGCGCCAACCTTGATGGGACGAACACGCTTGGGCTTATCCTTGGAAAAAGTGCGGAATTGCGAGAGGGTGAGGGTTGAAAGCGCCAAACCGGCCCAGTTGATTTCCCCACAAAAAGCCAGTTCCTCAAGCATTGAATCTGGCGAAACTTCATTTAAACAGGGGGTTGATTCATCCACCAGGCCTAGAGCCGAGCTAATTTTTGAAATATCATCGAATGCTGCATCTTCCAAGAAAGAATCGTCACATTCTTCGGGATTGTCGGTGGATGAACCATTATTGGTTTGGGGAATCGCATTCAGTTTAGGGGTGATCATATCATTAGGAATAGCCTTGATTTCGGAAATCACTTTGGACCATTCCTTTAAAAAATCACCTGCATTTTCAGGTAGCATCTTTTTAATCATTCCGCCTATCACTTCTGGCCCGATGCCGATCGTACCCCTGATTAACTTCTGAATAATATCGGGGTTGATCAATTGCTTGATGGTTTCCTTGCTAGCATCATCGTTGGTTGTACCGCCGTTATTCACAGTCCGTAAAATAACAGTCCCTTTAGATTGCGAGGGCGCAAGCGATAAAGTAGTTTGCCTAGAATTCTGGAATGTAAGCGATGTATTGGAAGCATTTGCGGAGCTAGAGACATCCACCAAAGTTGAGGAAGAGCCCCATGCGATTCCAACTGCTGTGCCGCCGGTAAAAGCTGCGGGCATAATGGTGATAGTATTGGAGGATACCTGAGTGGTGTTGGTAACCACCGCAAAAACCGTACCTGTTAAGTTGTTGATAAGAGGGAAGCTACTTTGATCAAGATAAACCGTGATCGTGCTATCGATATAATTAATGATCACCAGATTATTTGCTGAGACAACATTCTCGTAAGAGGTTGAAGTGTCTTGTGCAAACTGCAAATAAGGAGAAGAATTCCGCTGCAAGCCACCAGAAAAGCTAGCAGTGAGGGTAAGCAAAGCCCCCGGCTCAGGGTTGCGCAACCGGACATCAAAAAAGCTTTGTGCTGGGACAGTAGTAGTATAGGGCTGTGGATTGCTAAAATAGGAAGCGGTAAACAAAATTACCGAGCTGGAATTGTTGGCTGACTGCTCGTAAAAGGAGTTAAAGCCATTAACACTGGCATCCGCAGTCCGCCCTCCAGGTGGTAATATTGCTCCACTGGCACCATTTAAGTTGTTGTTTTGTGATGCGGTTAACACTTCCGCATTAAAACTGCTTGAAGAACTTGTATTATCAGAAATCCTAGTAACGGTGACCGAACCGCTAAACAATTCAAGTGAGCTATAAGTGTGAGTGCCTAAAACTTGAAATACACCTGGTTGATTAGCTGATGGAGTGAATGTGCCTGCGCTATTTTGGCTACCATCACCCCATACTATCGTTGCTACATATTCAGAAATCGTAGCCGAGGTCACGCCAGTAAGAAACGCAAGATCCTTGGTGATGCTGACGCCAAGAGGGAAAGGAACAGGCGCACTTGGTGATGAAACCTGAAACGGTTCATTAGATCCTTGCAATACAATTCCAGATCCACTACCGGTAGCATTGCCATTAAAATTTGCAGTGACAGTAACTGGCCCTAGGGTACGAAAAATTGCAGTAATAGCAACAACACCATTATCACCAGCAACAAATGCAACATTAGCAGGGATGGTCGCCGAAGAATCGGTAGTTGAAATATTCACAAAACCAACAAAGTTGGAATCCACTCCTCCAGTTGAGTTGAGAGCGGTAATTGTAACACTTACAGGTACACCAGCAAAAATTTGCTGCCCCGGGTTTGCAAGTTCTACTTTAAAACTAGAAACAATATTTGAAGTGTTAGTAAAGTTAGTGGTAGTCGTAACTGTTCCACCAAGGGTAGTCACAGAAATAGGGCCGGTAGTTGCGCCTGCAGGTGCCATTGCAGTTATCTGAGTGGCAGAGTTTACAACCACATTAGTTGCTGTAATTCCATTAAACCTAACTACTGTTGTTCCTACAAAACCTGAACCTGAAATCACTACCGAAGTTCCAGTTGGCCCTGAAGTTGGCGTGAAGGAAGTTATGGTCGGCAAATCGAATGCGCCAATGCTGGGAGCGGTGGAAGAGCGGACATAGCCACGCTGATCCAAACCATTGATAGGGGCGGCATTACTTATTGTTGCATTACCAGCGCCAATAGCGGCACTGCCCACACCTAAAGCCATGGTGGATGTAGGGCCGCCGTTGTTTTGCAGGGGGCCAAGATTGATTTCCGTGGTAGTTTTAGTGGTGGCCCACAGAAGCCCTGCTTGAGTAACAAGATTGCTAGCGGCGGTAGCAGGAGAAATAAGGGTTACAGTTCCGGTACCAGCGTAATCACCACCGCTGGTACTATTGGCGATAATAGTGTTGGCGATGTTGAGATTGCCACCGTTGCTAAAGATACCGCCGCCCGAAACTGCAGCAGAATTGCCAGAGAGTGTGGAATTAGTGACCGTAAGGTTGTTATCGCTAAATATGCCTCCGCCTTTACTTGCAGTATTGCCCGAGAAGGTGGAATTGGAGACGGAGAGGGTGCCGCCGAAGTTATTTAAGATGCCGCCGCCATTAGTTGCAGTATTGGCAGAGAGCGTGGAATTTATCACGGTAAGGGTGCTACCGCCGGTATTGTAAATGCCAGCGCCGTTAATTGTTGTATTGCCAGAGATTGTGGAATTACTGACCGTGAGGGTACCGCTTCCGCTGTTTGCGATGGCGCCCCCGCGATTAGCATTATTGCCGGAGAGGGTGGAATTAGTGACCGTAAAGGTTCCTGTACGGTCAAAGAAGATACCACCACCAGCATCGTTTGCGAGATTACTTGAGATGGTCGAATTGTTGACTGTCAGAGTAAGGGTGGAGGCGTTGAAGATGCCGCCGCCGTTGTTTGCGAGATTACCCGAGATGGTCGAATTGTTAACGGTGAGGGTGCTGACGTTACCGCTGTAGATGGCGCCGCCGCTGTCTCCAGAATTTCCCGAGAGGATGGAATTGGAAATGGTAAGGATGCCAGAGTTATTAAAGGCGCCGCCATTGCCAGTAATATTTGCACCAGTAACAGTCACGCCGGAGATGGAGAGATTACCACCAGAGTCGATGCTAAAAATTCTAAAGTTGTTTTTGTTAGCGTCAATAGTAAGCGAGGTAGCGCCAAGGCCAGTAATGGTAAGAGAGCCTGAGCTAGATGCAGCCAAAATGTTGGGCAGTGACGAATTTAAGGTAATCTTGTAAGGGCCGGGACCAGTAGCGAAATTAAAATTAATAATGTCATTGCCTGCGGTTGCATTGGCATCATTGATAGCTTGTCTTAACGAACCTAATCCTGAATCTAAAGTATTGGTTACGCTATAAGTTACTGCAGCAGTGGGAGTAACTGTAAAATTAGTGGTAGTCGTAACTGTTCCACCTGAAGTAGTCACCGAAATAAGCCCTGTAGTTGCGCCTGTAGGCACCCTTGCAGTTATCTGGGTGGCAGAATTTATAACCACATTAGTTGCTGTAACACCATTAAAATTGACTTGTACTGACCCTTCAAAACCTGAACCTGAAATCACTACGGAAGTTCCCACCTGCCCTGAAGTTGGCGTGAAGGAAGTTATGGTAGGCGCTGCCGTAGTATTGGTTAATGCAAAATTTGCCGGGGCGATACCCGCATTGTTAACATCTTGGGCTAACACAATAAAGTTACCGGCAAAGTTATTGGCTGTTAATGTCGTAGAAGCAGCCTCCCCAACCGTATTGGTAATGGCGATGATGGATTGTTGATTTACCGGAAAGGTTCCGGTTGCAGGATTTGTTGGAGGATTCGAATTAGGCGCTGCAAATTGCACCTGAATGTTTGGCACAGGGTCGCCACGCGAATCCACAACCTTGGCTGTTAATGGGTTTGCAAATGCAGTCCCAACCAAGGTGGTTTGGCTACTTCCTGAAACAACGCTAATTTGTGCGGGCGGACCTGCGGAAAATACTGAAGTTCCGATACCAAGATTTGTTGCAGTTGCAGTCACCACATAAGTTGCACCTTGGGAAGTTTGATTTTGCGTGGGAGCAAAACCAGTAAAGCCAATATTGCCTGAGGCATCCGTGGTAACCGTAGTAGAACCAAGATAATTAGCGCCCTGGGATCGCGAATCTGAAATTAGCGAAGAATAAAAATCAACGGTATATTGAGTGTTTGCTACACCATTTACAAAACCCGAATAGGTAAACCCGCCGGCTCCGTTGGGAATTTGCTGGGTCAGAACTGGGGATACAATATTACTGTTTGCACCATTTAGAAGTAAAATTCCAAGACCTAAATTGTTCCGGATGATGTTGTTTTGAATTGTGTTTCCTACCGATGCTGCACCAGTTATCAGCACTCCATTTTGATTGGAATATGCAATCGTATTTGGTTTTACAGAGTCCCCAATCGTTGTGTTGATAACACCATTATCAATGGATATCGCATCGCCTGAGTTCCCAAGATTATTAGTCGAAACCGGGCTATCGGTACCAATTAGATTTCCAACAATTTGTGTTCCCGTGACAGTTCCAGTACCACCTTGTAAACCTATAAGCTTGATACCCGTGGTATTCTTCCCAATTAAGTTCGCAGAAATGGAATGATTAAGGGCATTAACATTGGCATTATTGTTGATCTGTATCCCGGTGGTATTCGGCATGAAACTGGTATTGGTTTTACCCAATCCAATACGATTACCTGTGAAACTACTGCCACTACCTGCAACCTGAAGAATTCCAAAGTTCAAGTTGCCAAAAACATTTTGATCTGCAGCGGTGTTACCACCAACAGTCACCGAACTAGCATTACTTACTTCAATACCAGTCCCACTCAAACCATTTGATTGCGCGGTGCCATCTGCATTGAGACCAAAGTAGTTACCTTTGATGGTTATTCCGTTCGCCGCTTGGTTACGAATGGCTATGGCAAAAGAAAAGTTGATGAAAGACAATCCAATTACGGAACTATTTGTATTGTTTATGTCAACAAAATCCAATCCAGTTGCACCCGGTACTGAATTATTAAGTTGGATTTTAATTGCAGCATTATTCCCTGCACCAACGGATAAGGTGTTGGGACTGTACCCGTTTTGCGTGGTGCCATCGATAGTAACTTGACCAATTATGACAGGTAAAGCGGTGGCTAGGGTGATGGTTTGAATTGCGCCAGGACTTCCAGAAATATTAAAATTAATTATGTCTGGCCCAGCATTTAGATTGGCATCGGTGATAGCTTGCCTTAAAGATCCAGTTCCAGCATCCAAATTATTAACAACCGTGAAAGTTGCGGGGGTAATACGGCCTTCAAGGGTTTCCAATTGAAGCATTCGAGAATGAACATAGCGATCCAAACTACTCAATTTTAGGAGCAGTTTATTAGAGTTGGCCCAGATGTTAAAATCACGCAATATTTTCACAGTAATATTCCCGATTAAATATAACCCTAAACCTACCAAATCATCTATTTTACCTCAAGGAACATTTGAAAACGGGCTGAAATCTTAGTTATTATCGGCAAATCTATTACATCATATCCATTTAATAGTTAATAAGGCACTCGAAACCCGAATTTTTATGCTTTATTTACACAGAATTACCTGCCAGAATGATCCAATACAATGGATTTTAAATAATCTCAATGCTGATCTTATTTTAGGGATTGGATTTATTCCAAAAACATCATGTTTACATGCAAAAATGGCCATTCATTTCCAACTACTGATAGCAATACAACCCAGGTTGTCGAATGCCCTACCTGTGGTGAAAAACTATTGGAAATCGAGTCTTCCGATGGAACCGGTACCCTTTTAGATAGCTATCTCCCTTCCTCAATTGAAAAGCCGATTTTTTCAGAGCAATCCAATTCGATTGATAACACCCTTGTACCAAATCCCGTTGATGAAGAACCCAATTCCAAACTTTTAGACACTCAAAATTTGCAAGGCACCCTGCTCGATTCACAGCTTTTAAAACCCGAATCAATTGATAACACCCTAGTGCTAAATTCCGTTGATGAAGAACCTAATTCCAAACTTTTAGACACTCAAAATTTGCAAGGCACCCTGCTCGATTCACAGCTTTTAAAACCCGAATCAATTTCGCACACGCAATCAAAACCTGGTACTGCAAACGAAACCAAAACAGTGGATTTCCAAAAAACTCAAGCGATAAACAATCCAGATGCAACTTTGGAAATGGGACCAGGCACTGATACACGCATTCAGAAAAAACCAAATCTAAATAACCCAACGAATCAAAATTCCGGTACAGAACCAGGCGAACACCAAGCCACTTTGGAAATGGGACCAGGCACTGATACACGCATTCAGAAAAAACCAAATCTAAATAACCCAACAAATCAAAATTTCGGTACAGACACGGGAGGCCCTCAAGCAACATTAGATATGGTGCCAGGCCCTGATACCCGCGTTCAGAAACAGCCAAATTTTGATACCTCAACGAAACCCTTGAGTAATCCTGACTTAGAAAAAACCGGGGTTCACCAAAACATAAAAATAGTAAGTGGATCACAGACTAACCCAGTGACGAAGAGCAAATCCACGATTAGAAAAATCGTTGCAAAAGCGCCCGAAGGATATGAAATCGTAGGAGAGTTAGGCCGGGGCGCAATGGGCGTTGTCTACAAAGCTAGGCAAACGGGATTAAAAAGACTTGTTGCGTTGAAAATGATTTTATCAGCAGGGCGAGCCAGCAAGATAGAAATTGCTCGCTTCCGCATCGAAGCCGAGGCTGTCGCTAAGCTTGATCATCCCAATATCGTAAAAATATACGAAATTGGAGAAATAGATAATCTTCCATTCTTTTCGCTGGAGTTTGTTTCTGGGGGGGTTCTATCTTCGCGCCTTAAAAACAACATCCCCACCGCCAGGCAGGCAGCAATCATGATGCGGGGAATCGCAGAGGGCATGGATTTTGCTCATCGTAAGGGGATCGTCCACAGAGATTTGAAGCCTGCTAATATTCTGCTATCGCCCCCCGATCAGGCGGGTGAAGATGTGGATTTCGAAAACATCCCGTTAGATTTATTTGTTCCCAAGATTACCGACTTTGGTTTGGCTAAAACTTTGGAAGGCGATTCCATTCAAACCCGAGATGGTGCGATCATGGGCACCCCCAGTTACATGGCACCCGAACAGGCCATGGGAAAAACCACAGAAATTGGGCCCGCTGCTGATATCTACGGCTTAGGTGCAATTCTTTACGATATTATCACGGGTATTCCGCCTTTCCGAGGCGAGACGGTGATGGATACCATCACGCAAGTCATCAACAAAGAACCTGTGCACCCGGTAAGGTTAAACACCAAACTTCCTCCAGATATCGGCACCATTTGTTTGAAGTGCTTGGAAAAAGACCCAAAGAAAAGGTATGCGACTGCAGGGGCCCTAGCAGAAGATCTACGTAGATACCTGGTAGGCGAACCGATTCTAGCAAGGCCTACTCCCTTGTATGAATATGCCTGGAAATGGGCCAAGCGAAAACCAGCAATAACCGCACTCATATTAATGACATTTTTCATGGTCTTGGGCGTTTCAGTTGGTGGTTACATACTTGCAGGCCGAGAAAAGATCAGAGCCGATGAAAACTTGCGCCTAAAAGAAGAAGCTGTTTCTGAAAGAAACATCGCAGAGCAACAAAAGTTGCAAGCGGAAAGAAACTTCCAAGATGCACTTGCTGCTGTTGACCAGATGCTTACCAAGGTAGGGCAGAATCGCCTGGCACACGAACCCCGCATGGAACGGATCAGACGCGAACTTTTGCAGGAAGCAAAAACTTTCCTTTCCCGATTTCTTGATTACCGCTCTGAAGATGTACAAGTCCGCTGGCAAACTGCACGTACCTTGATGCAACTAGGATCCATTGAAGAAATGCTGGGCAACTTTAAGGATGCGGAAAAAAACTTGCAGCAAGCCATCGAACAACTTGCCAAGCTTTACGAAATCAAACCTGACAACCAAGGTTTCCTTGCAGACCTTGCAGATAGCAAACAAGCTCTGGGACTATTGTTCAACCAGCAAGGAAAACCCAACCTAGCAGAACCCGAATACCGTAAGGCAATCGAACTGCGATCCACTCTTCCGGAAAATCAGCAAACACTTTCCAAGCAGGCAGCCAGCGAATTTAATCTAGGGCAGTTGCTGCGCTCGCAGGGCAAACTAGAACCAGCCATGGCATCTCTATTTACCACTGTTAAAAAGCTGGAAAACATCGTCGCAAAGGATAAATCCAATTCCCTCCAGAAGCAAAATTTGGTGAAGGGGCTTTTGGGCCTTGCACAAACCCTGCAAGATCTCGGTCGCTTCGAAGAGTGCAAAACGACAATTGAAAAAGCTCTTACCATAGCCCAAGGAATTGTCACCCAAAACCCAAGCAACCCTGATTATCGGGTTGATCTTGCCTCTGCTTGGAATCAGAAAGGCAAGTTGTTCAGAGATACGGATATTCCGGTTGCAGAAAGTGCCTACACCAAGGCACTGGAAATCCAAGATTTATTGGTATCTGACTTTCCTGCAACACCTTTTTATAGACAAGAACTTGCCAATAGTTTGAACAACCTTGGCATCCTATTGCAATCATCCGGAAACACCAAGGCTTCCGAAAGTGCCTTTGATCGCTCTATGGGCATACGCGAAAAACTTGCCAAAGATGTGCCCTGGGTGCCTGATATCCGCAAGGATCTAGCAGCCGGTTTGAATAATCGAGGCATACAATTACAGGTGCAAAACCGATTAAAAGAAGCTGAGCCCCTTTATCTAAAAGCCTTGGAAGATCTAAAGGCACTAACCAAGGAATTCCCCGATTCCATCGAATACAATCTGGAATTATCACGCACCTTGTTAAATGAAAGTGTGTTGTTGGAAAGCCTCGGGAAAAATAAAGATGCCGATAAAGTCTCAGCCCAATCGCTTCAGCAACTACAAGACCTTGCTTCAAAAAACCCTGATTCCATCGAAATCAAACAAGAGCTCGCCCGTGCCAGGCTAACAAGAGCCGGGTTGGTCGAGGTTGCTAAAAACCCACAAGAAACCATCGAACTATTTGAAGGCGCTGCAAGCGAATTCATGAAACTAGCCTCGGAGTTTCCCGAACAAACCGACTATCCATTTCAGCAAGCTTTGGCTTTGATCAACCTTGGGAATTACCTCAAGGATCTTAATCAAGGAATGAAATCGGAGAAGCCTTGGGAGGAAGGGCGTGCCTTGCTGACCAAACTTGTCGAAAAGCATCCAGAAACCCCGGGCTTTAGCCTAGAGCTTTCACGTAATCTAAACGAGTGGGCCATCCATCTTGTGTCGAACAAAAAACCAGAAGAAGCGGAAAAGGAATTTGAAAAAGCGCGGGAATTACAGACCGCATTGGTAGCAAAATTTCCCGATGTTGAAGATTACAGACTCGAGCTTGTAAAAACCCTAGGTAACCAAGGCATGTGGGCTTTATCTCGCAATCTTACTGCTAAGGCAGAAACTTCGTTTTCGAAAGCGCTCGAAATTATTCTAGCTGCAAAAAAGACGTCAAATTCCCTGACCCTTGCCCAAGTACTTCCTACCGTATCGCTTGCCAACATCATGCAAACTTCTGCTAGGGCCCCGGATGCAGAGAAGTATTTAAAATCTCTCATCGCAATTCGCAGAACTCTTCTTACCTTTAACCCCAAGGGCGAAAAAGAAACCGAAGAGCTTGCGCAATCGATCGATCAGCTAGCAATATTCCTTGCCCAAAAAAATCGTGCCCCCGAAGCTTTCATCATCTTCAACGAATCACTCAGCCTTTCAAAACAAAACCCATCCCTACCCCCTGATCAATTACGAAACCGATTATTGCTAGGGGCAGAAATAGCAATTTTTGCAATAAAACCGAGCGTGACTCTTGAAGCCATTGAAGCAACACAAAAACTTCCCAACCCCAAACCCACCGATATGATCAAGGCAGCATCGCTTGCATCCCGCGCAATTCCATCAGTGAAAAATCAGGAAAAGCTTTCTGATGCGGAACGAACCAAGTTGGTTAGCGATTTGGGAAAAACTTCTGTGATGATACTGCAACAAGCTGTGCTTGCAGGGTTATCCGATCTCGAATTTCTAAAGAAAAACCCCGACTTGGAATCCATTAGGGAACTCCCAGGTTTCAAAGAACTTCTCAAAGCCATGGAATTAAAGAAAAAGAATTGAAGAGGTTAACCGCTGAAGGGCTTTCCCATGCTATTTCGATTATTCCGCTAATTCCGATCAAATCTTCCATGAATTGGAAGATCAAGATAAATAAAAACAACAAATGTTAAGTCGTGTGGTAATTTATAAATAGGGATGGTTGTTCCTTTAACGGTATGTAGGCTTCCAATGATTTCCTTTTTAAAAGCCAAAGCACTTAAAAAATTTGCCCTGTTAACCATGGGCGCTATGTTTGTTTGTTTTAGAACTTCACCAATTATTGCTGCAGAAAAAGAGCCTTTTACGCCATTAGGTGCGCCCTCCTGCGCCTCAGCAGCTTGCCATAATCAAAATCTAGGCAAAGGTATTCCCTTTAGCGAATACACCACTTGGACTGGGTTTGATCCCCACCATAAAGCCTACGCTTCATTATTCAACACAAGATCAGATAGAATCGTAAAAAACCTTTATAACACCGGGCCGGGAAGCGCCGGGGCAACCCAACTATGCTTGAACTGCCATTCCTCCAATCAAGGAAAATCTGAGCACGCAGGCCCAGGCTTCAGCCTAACCGAAGGCGTTGGTTGCGAATCATGCCATGGGTCATCTTCAAGTTATATCTCGGTTCACTTTACAGAAAAATTCAAGAAGCTTAGTGCGCAAGAAAAAGAAAAAGATTTCGGCCTGACTAACACCAAAGATTTATCCAGCCGAAATAAAATGTGTGCAGATTGCCATGTTGGCAATGCAAAAAAAGGAATGGAAGTTAACCACGACTTAATAGCAGCGGGCCACCCTAGATTGAATTTTGAACTTTCTGCATATTCTGCCCAATACCCCAAACATTGGAAAATGTCGGATGATTTAAAAAGGTATCCAGATTTTAATGCCAAGGCATGGGCCGTAGGCCAGATCCAAAGTTCAAAAATCGCACTACAATTGTTGGAAGACCGAACAAGTGGTTTACATGGTGTTGATGGTAATAAAACCCCTTGGCCCGAATTCACCGAGTTTGATTGCTTCAGTTGCCATAAAGATTTAAAACTCAACAGCAAAAAATACCAAGGTGGCTATTCAAACAAACCAGGCTCATTACCCTGGGGTGGTTGGTTCAATGGCAACGCCTTGAAGCTTGTATTAGAAGAAAGCAAAGTAAAGGCTTTTCCAGCAGAAGTATCCCTGCAGATGAATCAATTTGGAGCTCAACCAAGCAAGGTGGGGCAATCATGCAAAAAGGCGATAGAGCAACTGGAAATAGCGGCACTGGATTTGGAAAAAAGCCCGACTTGGAATAAATCCCAGTTGCTAAGCCTTGCAAAGAAGCTCATAGATTCAGGTAAAACTAACGCAGAAAAAGGTTCATGGGATGAATTTGCCCAGCTATATCTAGGCTTGGCGGCCATTCATAATTCCTGGGATGACCTCGACCCACAAGGAGTTCCAAAAGATTTCACAAAAGAACTTGTCATACTGGGAAATTTATTGAAAGATGTATTCCCTAAGGGGTTCGATAGTCCGAGTTTGTTTGAAGATAAGTTCGGTTTGAATCCCAGAAATGAAAAATCGATCGGTACTTTTTCATCAGTATTTCGATCCTTGCAAATTGCGTTGGAATCAAATAGGAGATAAATAATGACACTCATCAAGATCCAACCTCTTCAGGGATTGCTGATCGCTTCCCTGATTTCTTTTTTGTTGCCCACAGGCTCAAACGCTCAAGAAAAAAAAGATGCCTGGGCTGATTTAAAATACCAGTCTGCTGCAAAGTGTGGCGAATGCCATGCGCTACCTAAGGGAAACCAATTACCAAGCGAAGACCCTGCGAGTAAAGAACTCCGTGCTTGGGATGTTGTACTAATGACGGAATACTCCATCTGGAAAACGCACGACAAACATGCTCAAGCCTACGCTGTGCTGGTTGGCCCCCGTGGCAAAAGAATGAGCGAAATCCTTGGGCAGGATGTTACCAAACAAGAAACCGGATGCCTTAATTGCCATGCAATGGGTGATCTTGCCGCAAAGGCGGATATTGGCGGCCTCGACAAACTTGATGGCGTGAGCTGTGCAGGTTGCCATGGCCCTTCCTCCAAATGGCTTGGTGAACATGCAGAATTCAATTGGCGCAAAAAAACCGCAGGCCAAAAGCATGCCCTCGGCATGCGGGATCTACGCGACCCCGAAGTTCGTTCGATGCTTTGTGTTTCTTGCCATATTGGCAACGCAGGCGAAGGCAAAGTTGTAACCCATGCCATGTTCGCTGCAGGCCACCCTCCTCTTCCACCTATAGAAATCGCAACCTTCTCCAAGAATGAACCCCAGCACTGGCGCGATCCAAAAAGCGTGCCTTACTTCAAAAATGCAGACGCTGAAAAGAAAACAAATTACCATCTCGAAGAAGTTGATTTCTTCCAAACCCGGTTAGCACTGGTGGGCGCATTAGTCTCACTCAAAGAAACCGTAAAGCTTGCAGCAGACCGTGCAGACTTTGCCAACAAAAACCCTACCATGCTTTGGCCCGAAATCATGATGGGCCCAAATGCACCCAAAGAAATTGCAGCTCAACAAGAATTGGCAAAAGCTTCTTGGCCCGAAATAGCCATGGCCCATAGCGACTGCTTTGCCTGCCATCATGATTTGAAATACCCCGGCTTCAGGCAAGTGCGTGGCTACAGTTTTCACCTAGCACAGCGCCCTCTGCTCCGCGTTTCCCCTGGAAGACCACTTTTAAGATCATGGCCCACTTCACTTGTTGAGGCTGCTTTGATTGCTTCTGAAACCCCAATCGATGAAATTGAAAAAGGGCTAAACAGCATCCTTGCATCCAGCAATGAAAGACCATTTGGCAACCCCGAAACCATTAAGTCCGCAAGCATCCAACTTTCCAAAGCCTGCGATGTTGCCCTCTCAAAACTTCGAGCTAAAAAACTCGACAAGGCAACGGTTACACGAACTGTTCAAGAATTGCTCCGCCTTTACACCAAGCCAGGCCCCGATGGAAAAATAATCTCCCCCGATTACGAATCTGCTAGGCAGTTGGCTTCCCTGCTTGAAGTAATAAGCGAAGAACTCAATGAAGGAAAAAAAGGTACCGTTGCACCTGTCACCGAACTTTCCTCTTTGCTCAACATCCATCCCTACCAGAACCGCATCTCCCGAGTTAAAGAAGTCTTGGATATAACCGTAAGAGCATCGCGTTCAGACAAAGCCGACTTCAAAGATGATTTCATCAATTACCTTACTGATATTTCAAGTGCGAGCAATCTGGTCAAACTAGTCAAGAACCCCAACTTCTTAGTGACTATGATTACTTTGGATAATTCAAAATTCAACAGCGAAATCAACAAGGCCGGTGTGATAGAAAAGTTGCAGAAGTTTGATGATGATGAAGAAGTGATCACTCTGAAAAGCATCTCGGATTACGAACCGGAATTGCTGCGTAAGAAACTTATGGAAATCAGCGAAGCATTGGGAAACAAAGGGAAGTAAATTTACTTCCCGGAAGCCCAGATGATAGCCCGGTAAACCTGATCCACAAGGTCTTCTGTTCTTTCAGGATGCGGGCTGAAACAAAATACCCGCCCCTTTTCAAAAGGCGCTGCAGCTATTGCTGTCGTGCCTTTCATTACTCCCTCGGCCGCTCCGTTCTTTGCAATCTCACTTGCAAAGGTCCCAAGAATTTTATAATCCACTATCGCAGGATTTTCAGCAGGGGCAAGCAATGGCCCTTGATGATAGTAAATGGTCTCTTTATCAACCATGATCCCCAAGATTTTTTTGCCTTCTGCAGTGATGCTTACCTCTACAGGGCCATATCCCCTAGCCCAATGCTTTTTATCAATCACCTTGGCATCTAATATGTTTAACGACCATTCGTAATCACAAGTTGCCAAGTACGCACCAGCACAAATCCCTAAATATCCCCCACCATTCCTAACAAATTTTCTCTCCTCTTCACGCCCCTTTTCCCCTAAAGCTTTTCCTTGGCCACCGCCACTACCACCCGGATGAATGATAATGTCGAAATCCTTCAAACACCCTTTCGCTATATCTTCTGCACCCACCATTGTAATTTTCAGATTGGAATACTTCTGCAACGCTTTTTCCAAAATGGTTACACTCTTACTTGCCCCCGCACCATGATAAATTGCAACTTTCAAGCTTTTTTCATCAGCATTTACAACACCAATCGAAATCCCAAAAACAATCAGCCCAATCATTCGAACAATGTTGATTTTCATTTGCACCCTTCATTCATTCTTTAATAAAACCTTATGAGCCTATTCAGAAATCAGATTAAGATTGACGGCCCTTACTTGCATGACTTCCTTACCAGGAATCTCAAGCGCCCTTAAAACGAGATCCCCCTTCCCCTTCAAAAGCTTGATCTTTCCCGCTTCTAATATCTTGAAATCTTTCATAATAGATTCCGCAGCAGGCCTTGCTATCACATCTTGATCCGTGATCAATGGCGGGTCCCAACCCTGAACAACCTTCGTAATCAATTTACTATCATTAAAACTTATCTCGATCGTTGCCCCCGCATCTTTTAATGGGCAAGCATACAAAATCTCAACCGCATACGTGCCTTGCTTATTCACTTCAATATCCCAGTTGATGCGATCCTCTTTACTATTCCAATTTACAAAATACGAACAGTTGGGCGCATTGGCACTACGCTTTATCTTGCCCGAAGCAGTGCCATCTCTTGCAGGCAAAGGCGTTCTGGGCATTTGAGTAAAACCTACAGGAATAGGGCGTTCATCATACTTTTTAGGGATCACTTCTTTTCGCCATTGCGCCACCGCATCGCTTAACTTCTTTGCAACTTCATGTTCATTAACTGCAATGTTCTTAGTTTGCGCAGGGTCATTTTTCATATCGAACAACGCCCCTTTATCATCAAGCCGATGTTGCTCTGTTCGTACACTTGTTTTTCCTGCCCAATTAGAAAAAATCATGCGCTCAGGCCATTGTGGGTCAGCATCAAAAAACAATTTCGAAAGATCCTTACCGTCAAGAGGCTTATCGCCAACCCTGCTAATACCACTAAGCGAAAGAAGCGTGGGAAGAATATCGATAGCACCACAAATTTGTGCCACAGTTTTTCCCGCAGGCAACTTACCAGGCCAAGAAATAAAACCAGGCGAGCGCACTCCACCCTCATCTGTACTTCCCTTGCGGCCTTTCATTCCGCCATTGAATCGAAAACTATTTGGCCCATTATCAGAGAAATAAAGCACGATCGTGTTTTCTTTGATTCCAAGGTTTTCGATTTTAGAAAGAACCCTGCCAACATTTACATCAATGTTTTCACACATTGCAAAAACCGCACGGGTCACATCAATATCCTCACGATCGCCTTCAACACCCCTCTGCGGAATCGCCTTATCTTTAAAGTTGTTCCAGAAAGGCTTGGGTACAATAAAAGGAGAATGTGGCGTATTGTAAGGCAAATAGACAAGAAAAGGCTTTGCAGAATTCTTTTCAATAAAATCGATGGCATGGCTAGTGAAATCATCCACAGTAAACCCCTTGCCTCTTACCGGCACACCATTATGTTCCAAAGGCGGATCTATGTATTCACCCCAATGACCTGAAGTAAAACCGTAATACTCATCAAAGCCCCGAGCGTTGGGATGATAAGGCCATTGGCTTCCGTTATGCCATTTACCAAATGCAGCAGTGGCGTAACCAGCATTTTTGCAAGAATCAGCCAAAGTCTTTTCATCGAGGTTAAGCCGTTCCAAACCGGTGGAAACACCACGCACCCCAGTGCGGGGGTGATACCTACCTGTTAAGAATTCCGCTCTGGTTGGGGAACACACTGGGCAGACATAAAAGCGATCAAGCCTAACACCGTTTTTCGCAAGCGAATCAATGTTGGGGGTTTTCAACATCGTATTCCCATTGCAAGACAGATCGCCCCAGCCCTGATCATCAGCTAAAAAGATCACAATATTGGGTGGGTTTACTTTCTTAGGTTGCTCCACAGCCCATGCAGATAAAGGCCCAGTTAACACCGATGAAAAAAGAAATAACAACCGGAAGCCTAGATTTCTTGTTCGCATGAATGATCCTTAATTTAATGAGAATTCACACCTCGCCCATCTCGAGTTGGTATTCATAAACATTCCGAATTGCAGTAAGAAAATCAAACATTCTTGTCAGAGGATAATCGCTTGTATGCTCAATAAATATAGGAAGTAACAAGGTTGCAATTTCCCTACGGGCAAGAATATTACAAGCGATGATTGCCCTTACCATCCATGCTGCGGATTTTTCATCCGGGCATTCAAATCCAACCCAGCCATATTCAGATGCGGTTTTACCTTCGAATTTTAATGCAGCACCAACGGTTTCAAGTGTTTCAATTACAGCTTTGGTATAAGCTTCAGTAATTATTTCATTATTGGAAGCCTGCGGAGGGATTATAAGTGGGGCGTCATTCATGACCTTTCCCGCTTTGGCTTTTTCATTTTCGGACATGTGCCCATCCCAGTAATGCCAAGTTTTCGCAACGCAGACAATCACATTCTTGATTTCTTTTTCAATGCGAAAATCTGGCCCCGAAGGAAGGTGTACCACATTTCCCAAATGATCAGCGAAAACATTTTCCGCAACGATCGCACGGTGCATCCACGCAGCCATTGTTTCAGATTCACATTCAAGCAATACCGAGTTTATTTCATCACCAATTGAAGCTTTCATGCCCGTGGTCAACTGAATACCTCGAATGATTTCAAAAGCCACTGCTTTAGACTTTTCAGGATCTTTAGAAACATCAACGGGATTAGGTTGGCCAAGAAATTTCCCTCGGTGAGGAGGGCCGCCTGCCATCGCAAGGTCGCAAAAAGTAGTCCAGATTTCATCCCAAGCCACTCTGCCTTCTTTATCGTATTTCAGCCCTGCTGAACCCATGGAAGTAGGCGAAATTGCTTCTAGACAAGAATGATATGCAAGAGGCAGCAACCCGCGAATCCGGATGTTTAAATCTTTAGCTTCCTGTTTAACCGTAGGTTTAATATTCATTCATCCCGCCATTATTTGCTCGGTTCAAAAAACACATTCGGGCTGGTGCCAAACTTCGCAGGCAACGGAATGTTCGACCACGAAGAATCATCCCCTAACCTTGCTTCCCACCTCCCAGCCAAAGATAAACTACTCTTACCCACGAGATTCGCAAGATGAAGCTGATTGTTTTGCGCTTTTGCATCTTCTATTCGAATCACCAACAGGTTTGCATCATCCTTATTGATAAAATCTGGTTTGATCAAACAACTACAAGCGCCTTCAGCATTCTTGTTTATTGCAAGCTCATTGCCATTCATCCACGCTTTAAAACCATTTGCAGAGGATTGCAAATGAAGGTTAACACCTTTTTCAGATATCCATTCCGAAGGGATACGAATACAAGATCGGTACCATTGAACCTTACCCTGTTGCAACAAAGCTTGAACATCCGGAGAAGCAGGAACCATAATCGTGTTCCAATGCTTACGCAAAGAATCAGCATCAATTTTTTTAAGATCCGTCAGGGTTTGAACGTCTTTGATTTTTCGAGAATCATTTTTGAATTCGAAAGGTTTGCCACCAAGTATTTGATCGCTGGTGATGGTCGGGCAGACAAATCTTTCAACATGAGAAATAACAAGATCATGGCCTGTAAAGTGATCTACATAAGGCCATTGCTTAGGATTGTACATGCTGTCTGTCATATCGCGCATGAGCACAACATTCTTCTTGTTACGCACTAATTGCCTTAAACCAAAGGGCCTTCCAAGAACACACATATTGGTATGAACACCCAGTAGAACAACATTTTTGATACCTTTTTGTTCAAGGATGTTCCAAACTTCATCGCCCTTATCGCTGATAAAATCTTTATTGGTATCTATTTCTATGAGTGAAGATTGAGCTTTCCAAGGCATACCAGGGTTACGGCCAAGGCCTTTCAGTTTCAACGCCCAAGCTTTATGTTCTTCTGGATCATCATCTTCGCCACCATCGGATTGATCGATTGGATAAAAGGCTTTTTCTTCTGCAGGGATTCGCGAGCACCAAGATTCAATACTTAGAGGAAGGTTCCCTGCTTTGGGGGAATTAATTGCACGCAATCTTGCGGGGTTGTCTTTATAAGTGTCCATGCAATCGCTTGGAGAATGAATGATCAACGAACCCTGGCTTCGAGCTGTTTGTAACACCTTGTTAAGCGTTGGTGCAAATTCTTCCAACCTGCGGACTGCATTGATGCTGTGGTGGTAATCCCAAACATCACAGACGATGAAAGCGGTTTCATTTACTTTCCAGGATTGCTTTTCGAGGGTGCGTTGAAGCATTTGATTTTTATCGGTTTGCTGTCTTAGGGAAAGCGAGAAATCTGCAGCTTGCAAGCTTCCTGCAAGGGTGAGTGAAAGCATAAGAACTGTAGGGAGATATTCTTGATTTAGCATTGCACTATTCCTGAATGGCCAAGTAAGGAGATAGCACCAGTTTAATTGATCCTATTGCAGGGGCAATGAAGAAGCAGTTTCTTTTTGGATCGTTTCTAATATTGGCATAACTTTTAACCTAGGGCCCAGGGGCTAGGCTTGTTATAAAATTAAAACAAGCTGCTATAAATTAAACAATAGATCAACTTAAGGTTTTAAAGGTAAGCTACTGGTATTCACCGCAGTTATTGTTCCAGCACCCGAAGGCGGTTTTACTGCTTCGAACCCCGAAACCGGGACAACCACCCAAGGCGAATCCATGGAAGAGGCATTGGCAAATTTAAGAGAAGCTACTTTGCTATATCTTGAAGAATTTCCAAGCTGGCGTTAGTGTCGAAGAATTTATTGAAACCCTTCGTAAATAATAATCAATTTAAAGACAATGAAGAAGCGGCTTGTTTTTGTATCAATCAGAGTTTGTGTTGAACCAGCGTTTTCCTAAAAGCTTGGCTTCCATGGTCGCAGGTGTACCTGGATAAGCTTTTTCAATCTGCCTAAGGGCATCACCAAGCTGCGTCAATAATGCAGAATTTGCGGTTTTAAAGGAAGTAGTTTCAGGATTAATAGAGCCAGGCTTCCCATTTAAAACGGAATCAAATTTTTTGATCGTTTCAAGTTTGATGCGAGCCTGCTTTTCTATTATCACTTTCTTGCTCTTATCCACCTTAGGCAAAATAGCCCTTGCTTTATTAGCAATCGCAGTGTTTTTGTAATTAAGAATGATTCTTTCAAGATGCAAAAAAGCCTGCAGAGGATCAGTTTCAACAAGGTTGTTTGCATCCTCCAAAGTAGCATTTGCACCCTCGCAAAGGGTATCCACCAGAAGCTTGGCTTCTTCAGCAACTTCTTTTGACGGATTGGATACCAAGGCCAAGGCTTTTGTAAGCACCTGACTAGGTGGCGTTCCCATACCTAGGGAATCGACCAAAGGTTGTACTAGCTTGGTGTAAGAATCTTTACCTAGTTTTTCTATAAGGGCCTGCCCAACTAAATAGCGAAGTGCTTTTTCAATGGAGGTGGCATCGCCCCGGTAAACAGCATTGCCTTCGTGATCAAACAGGATTGCATGAGGAGGGATAAAAGGTTCCGACACCTTGAAGTTAAAGGCAGCCTTGGCAAATAAAGGTAAAGTAAGGCTAGAGGTGCTCCAGTCTTTTAAAAGATTTGGTTCTGTGGAAGAGTTAGTACCTGAAACAAAAGTAACTAGGCCAAAGTCTGCAAGTTCCCTGTGCCAAGTTTGAACTTTTAGGAGTTGGGCCAACTCATCATCCTTACCAGCCCTGTGAAGAATTGCAGCAACGACTTTGCCTTTTAAAGAACTCTGGGTTAAGTTCGCCCCGCCAATTTGATTACCTAACCGAATCCCTTCGGTTGTGATGTCTAAATTAAAAGTTGACGATGAGGGAATGGGAGAAGAAACACTTTTACTTTTTGTAATTGTTGGCTTTGTTGCTTTTCCCCAGAGATTTTCCATGAGGGCAAACCCTGCCTTATCGTGCTTCTTCAAATCTTCCCTCGTATGAGGAAAATAATCGATTCGATTCAAATAGGCGCAGCTCATCTCTGCAAAATATTCATGTTCATTGGTTGCAGCATAAGATGTTCGATCGTAAAGATTTCTTTCCATCGCTAGCTTGTAAGTCTGCTTCACTGTAGGGTTTTCATAACCAATAAGTTGAAAGTGAACTGCATGTGCCATCTCATGAAGCAAAACACAACGCTTGGTATCGAACTCGGGTTGATGTTCTTTGGTTAACGATTTCATGCGCAGAACAACAACAGAATTAGCTTTAAGTGGTTGGGTACCTTCTCGGAGTAACTGCCTTTGGGTGCCGCCATAATACACAGCAAGAGCGTTTCCCTGTCTACCATTGCTCATGGCGAGTTGTTCATCCCATTCGACCCAGATGAGAATATTTCTAAGGAGTGCAAGAGGCTTGGGAGCAAGAACTGCGGAGATCATTTTAAGTTCCATGTCAAGAACTTCGAGCGGTTTGACTTTGAACATTTCAGAATTTTTAGGGTCAAGAACCTTGTCATGAACAAGAAGAGTAAAACCATCAATCATCATTGTTTTATAACCAGGAATGGAATCTGGTTTGATCACCGGCTTTTTAGTTGCAGCCGTCTGCGCACTAAGGTCAAACGAAAACAGTACCAATGAAAACACAATGACAAACAAAGCACATGGTTTTTGCATGACACACTCTTGGGCTAAACAAATATCAACTCCATTCATGCTAGACTAATATGCTTCAAGAGTGAAGAAATTATTACAACACATTGGATCGGGGTGAAATAAAAAAGGATGCTCATGAGTAACATGAGCATCCTAGAATTGTTTGAACTTTAAAGCGAAGGTTATTTCTTTGCGGGGGCTACAGGCTCTCGGCTATAACCTTCCCACATGGGATCATTGCTAACCTTCCAAACTTTGCCATTATGCATGAACAATTTCTGGGTTTCTTCCTTATTGAAAGGCCTAGCCCCGATCCTGCCAAACACAGAAAGCTGATTACCACTCTCATCAACAGCCCTGTCACGATCCATACCCTTGCTGACGCAAAGAGCGTGCCCACCAAGGGGTAGCTTGAAGGTTGCGATCAATTCCGGCGTGGGTTTGGGACTGAACCCACCACTGCCTGGCGAATCAGGCGTGGTAAGCTGCAAGATGCGCATGCCGTTTTTACCATCAGCGACATAAGCGAATTCGCTGGTGTAAGTGATACCAAGTTTAACATCATGGGCATCATTGATTTCGCCATTGGCATTAAATACTTGATCGACCTTAGGTTTCTCAGGGTTCTGGATATCAAGGATAACCAAGCCAAGTTTGCCTGCTGCGAGGTAAGCATAAGTTCGGGCAAGGTAAATGCTATGCACATCAGGAATGTTAATTTGACTGATGGGTTTAGGCTTGGCAAGATCTGTAACATCCAGAACTTTAACGCCTTCTTCATCAGCAACAAATGCGTAGCGGAACTGAACCGCAACAGCTTTGGGCTTCTTAAGCCATTTGTTATCAATCACGCTGGTGATTACTGGTTTAGTAGAATCTTCGCATGAAATAACAACTAGGCCTTTATCACAAGTGACATAAACATAATTGCCCACAGTGATGACATGGCTTGCCCCTGCAAGAATGTTATCTGGGTTGAATGTCCAAGCCCGTTTTACAAAGTTGTTAAGCGGATCACCGTCAAGCAGAGTACCAGCGCCCACTGCGACCAAGCCTTCATACCTGTCGGTAAAGAAGATAAGGCCATAGATGCCTGCAACGCGGGGCTCATCATTTTCAGGGAAGTGCTTGCGTGTAGGATCTGGTGCTATGGTTGAAGGTGCAGCAACACAAGTTGCGTACTTACTGCGAATGAAAAACTTCTGACCCAGCGGGGAAACAGGAGCGGTGGACATGCGCTCGGAGAAACCCTTGTGATCGATGAAAGCAATATCGAAGATCCGGAAACCAGCTTCGCCACATGCAGCATAAAGATATTCGCCACGATGCTGAACACTTTGGATCTCTGACTTCATGAATGGATGAAGCAGAGGATCACTAATATCGCGGCCTACATGTTCGTGGGCTCGTTTAAGCATGCTCTTATTCTTACCCACATGTTCCTTAAAGAAATCTGGGTATGCAAGCCTATGCAGATAACTGCCTATCACCGCCTGTGGTTCATCACGTTCTGTAGAGACAATACTCCATAAACCGTGTGATCCCGCACCAACCCATGCATAACGCCCGATGAAGTTCAGGTAATTAGTACCCTGCATCGAAAGCTGGGTGATCAACGCATTGTTATTATCATCCTTAGAAAGATGACAATCCGCGCATTGCTTAGTGGCTTTACCGCTAAAGGTGTGTGGCACATTGGTACTGAAAGCAATACCGCTTAAACCCTCTGCGGAATGGGTCTGCTGTTGTTGATAAATAACTTCACGATTCTGGTTGTAGCTGGTCACATGGATAGCACAAGAAGATCGGGAAGGATTAACTTTGTTCTCGGTAACAGAGCCATCGCGTGCCAACATGAAAACATCATCGCGAAGTGTCTGCCAATTGTAGGAACTATAATTCCTGGTGACATCACCCTCGGCGTGAAGCTGAGGCATCTTACTGTTTGCCTTCTGGGGGATATGGCAGCCATAGCAACTTGGATTCCAAGAAGAATGGCACGAGATACAAGACATATTTTTATTGGAATGTGCGCAACCCGAATCATCATGGGCATCTACACCCTTCACATTACCCCAAACGATTTTATCGCCTTCGTAACGAACGGTTTTTGCGATAGCAGACTTGGCGTTAAAGTGTTCGCTTTGTGGGTTGATGGTGTCTCGAGTCTGAACAATTTCCCAGATGAGATCTTTTTCAACCATGCTGCGTTGATAGAGTTTTCCGTCTCTTCGTTCAAACCTGGCTTTGCCAGAAGGCGTTCGCAAAGAGGTAAGATCCCTGCCGTATAGCGGGTTTTTCGTATCTTCGGGCTTCACATCAGGGTTGGAAGTGTAAGAAGCAGGGCCCGAGGTACGAAGCCTTGCAATGTCGGTGGAAGAACCATGGCAGTCAACGCATGAAATCTCAATCGCACCACGCACTTCCATCTGGAGCCTACCGTTGCCATGCATATCTTGAATAAAATGGCAATCGACGCAATGCATACCTTTTTCGACATGGATATCGACAAGGTGCATGGGGATGCCCGCTCGTTCATGGGCTTCAAAGTTTTTCACTTCAGCGGGGCTGATAGGTTTTTTAGCAGGGTCGGTAGGTTCCTTGAAACGGCTGTGAAGTTCTTTTACAATGTCGACGCCTTTTTTCATATTCGCTGAAGAAAGGTCTTTAACTGGGTCGCCATTATAATCAACCAAGTTTCCTTTTTGATCTCTGCGGAAAACAGCCCTAAAGACCCAACCATGGCTATGGAAGTCGCCAAACTGGCTATGCTTGGTTTCGGTATTGAGGTCGGTCACATTATTAAGGAAATCGGGATCGGACCAGTTGCCTCTTGCTGAGGCTTCCTCGGGGTTGGCCATCTGCGCACGAATGAATTCTTCGCTGCTGGGATATTTTTGTTTTTTGGGATACATCAACTCTGCATCTGTTTCTAAATCCCACCACATATAACCGATGAAACTATTCATCACGGTGGTACCTGGATGCACATGGCAAGTCATGCACTGGCTGGTTGGTATAGAATTACCCTTTGCAAAACGATGCTGAATGGGGTGACCGGATTCATTCTTTGGAATGGTCGGGTCGGGTTTGATATCGTCAAATTCTTTGTCGGTTGCTAGACCCTTGTTCCCAAATTTGGCATATGGGCCAGAGTGAATGGGGGAGCGATCATTAGCATAAATCACATGGCAACCGGTACAACCACTATTGCGGTAATCGCCTGCTTGTTCGTTGGTACCCGAGAAATTAAGTGTCGGATCAAAGAGGCGGGTTTTTGTAAGGCTCACGAAAACAGGATCGGTACGATTTTCCGTACCCAGACCACGATTACTTAAACGGGAAAGAAATGGCCTACCTGTATCTTCAAAAATATTCGGAAGCCCAACTTCAGATCGAATTTTGCCACCCCGTTCGAATATACGAAGAATATTTCCAGGCTGCGTCATTTCAAATCTTGGCAGCGGATCAAGGTAAGGAATTACCCCACGAGTTTTTTCGAAATCGGTCGGTGGCGGGTTGGATTGAATGCGCAATGGTGTGCCGTTCATGCTGTAAAGCTCGCCATGACGGGGCACTTTGTAAGGAATCGAACCGTTGTTATAAAGTGCAGCACCCCAAAGCATACAACCATGGCTCATCATGCTTTTTCGAACTTGGGTTACAATATTTGAATGGCAGTTCACGGTACCACAACTGATATGGCTGATGCGGGAATCACCCGGGTTCACAAAGCGGATGTAATCTGGGGATTCTTGATTAAGAAGGGTATAACTTCGAACAGGGTTGGCAGAGTTACGCCAAGCACCGGGCTTTTTAGCAGGTGGGGCCGCAGGGCAAACGCGAGGAGTATTGGCGGGCCTTTCGGGATAGCCGGGGCCATCCACATTCCGGGTGAAATTCGGGTTCCCACCATGACAATCTGTACAACCAATTCTCACGGTTGTCTTGCAATGCGGATCCTTGGAATTTTCATGACACGAAATACAATTGGCAGACTTGGCTTTGATTTCTTCATCTGATTGCTTATTAAGATCCAACCCTTCCAATTCTGGAGGCAAAGGAAAAGGTACATTGGAAGGTGCAACAATTGCAACGGTCGGTGGAGCAGCTGATAGGGGCATCGAGCTTTTGAATAAGCCCCCAAAACCGTAAAATACTCCCAGCGAAAGAGCCAGAAACACTAGACTATTGATCAATTTTTCACGAGAAACATTCAAAAGCATGGCCATTGCGCCTCCTGCACTTAAGCCACGAAAAAACCCATACGCAAGGTTGCGCATGGGTATAAAGTAAGCTTTTTAACTAATTTAGGTCAAGAGAGGTAAAGCTATATTACTCCTAAGAATAAAAACAACTAATAGGTTAGGGTAAGTTGGGCAAATCCGGCAACTAAGGGGTCCACTGTTCCGAATGGATTATTATACAAGGCCTTAAAGGCTGAACCTGGAACTAGGGTCGAAACACCCACCGTCATAATTGCATTGTTATTAAGAAAGGGCCTGTATTCAAAACCCGAGCTTAAATCTGTGCCAAGGAAATTATTAATGCCTCCAGCAAAAACATATTGCTCGATCACAGCACTACTTTCCAACCACAAGAAATTACAATTGTTGATCATTTTCAATTTCGGATTGATATCTAAATCAAATCCTAAATTATAAAGAAGCAAACCAGGATTCACAAAATTCGCCTGACCCTGGATTCTACTGCTGCGTAGATCGGGAATAAGACTACCACCATTGGTTAGATTCACACCAAACAACTTCACCGATTGCCTTTGCCAGTAGCTAAATTGACCGCCTGCAAAATTACTATTTTCAAAGACTGTATCAAAACCAGAGGCATGACTGTTGGTTATATCTCGATCCCCCGAAGACCAGAAGAACGAAGTACGAAACCTCGCATAATCCCGGTCATAAGAAAGTTCACAAGCGGCCATCGCTGCGCGAATATCCTGCGCCTGCCCTGCAAGAGGGTTAAAAGCATCATAACCCATTACATAATACATTTGATGCGAAACATTAAAGCGCTCGATATGGCCATCTCCGGCCCAACCGAAGTAAACAGCATCAACATTATGGGGTGTAAAGACACCCACGGGATCTGGGCGGATAAGAAAACTATTGCGATCAAAAAGAAGATCCGCTGAATCGTGATAATAATTTGTACTAACCTGAGCTGTATACCCTGGCCAGATAAAATCTTGCCTGTAGTAGTTAGCAAAAATAAGGTTGGTTCCACGATCTCGGAAAGTATTCAAACCGCTATTGGTATCTTTTTCAGCTTGGCGGAAATAAGCCAGGTTAAACTGATCCCGGTTGTCGTTTCGTGTACCAAATATACGAACCGCACGGTTGATATCATTAAACAAAAATCCTCGAAAGTCGGCATTAAATGGCTGAGAACCAACTCTTGCAGACATGAAGTCATAGTAAGCACTGAGATCCACCAACTT
>Ga0208226_1000014_pt1 | contig 75536 bp, 52 predicted proteins | sample LakMenE18May11ns_FD_150713 | JGI IMG/M metagenome (GOLD analysis project Ga0208226, IMG submission 150713) | Freshwater microbial communities from Lake Mendota, WI - 18MAY2011 deep hole epilimnion ns (SPAdes) | ecosystem: Environmental > Aquatic > Freshwater > Lake > Epilimnion/Euphotic zone ... | reverse complement strand
GACTTCCTTCGCCATTGATTCCAATATCTGATGGCGTAGGCGAAATAATTGAATCCAATACAGAACTAGGCGGGTTTAAAATCGGCCAGCGCGTTGCACTTTCATTTTTTCCTGATTGGCAAGACGGATCGATAACCGCCCAAAAAACAAAAAAATCACTCGGTGGTACAACACAAGGATTACTTGCAGAGTTCATCACTTGTTCACCTTCGGAAATAGTTAGCGTTCCACGATTTCTATCAAATGAAGAAGCAGCTACCTTACCTTGCGCAGCATTAACCGCATGGAATGCATTATTTGAAACAGCTACAAATTTACCAGAAAAAAAAGTCCTGACGATTGGAAGTGGAGGAGTCTCAGTTTTTGCTATTCAATTTGCAAAATCTGCAGGGTATAAAACTGTTGCAATTTCACGAAGCGTGCAACATCTTAATCAACTTAAAGATCTAGGCTTAGACGAAGGTTTTGATTCAATTAATAATCCAAAGTGGGGAGATACTATTCGTAAATCATCTTTTGGTGAAGTTGATCACGCCATTGAACTTGGAGGCGCAAACACTCTTCCCCAATCAATAAAAGCCACCCGAGTTGGTGGCGAAATCAGCCTTATTGGAGTCTTAGCGGGAAATGAATCTGAATTTAATCCCCTTCCTATCATAATGAAGTCGATAAAATTACAAGGGATTTTTGTTGGATCAATTGCAATGTTCAACAGAATGAATTTCGCAATTGAAGAAAACAAAATAAAACCTGTAATAGACAAGGTGTTTAAATTTGAAAACGCCGATAGTGCATTTGCATACATGGCTAAAGGGAATCATTTCGGAAAGATTTGCATCAGTATATGATTCAAAGGAAACAAAATTTCTAATAACATAACAGTTTAATAATCTGCAATCACTTGTCCATCATCGCGAATACTCAACCATTTAAGCACATCATAACTCATGTTATTAGTAAGATAGGTCACGCTACCATCGCACCGCAAAACACCTGCACCGCCCCCGGAATGAGCAGATTGAATTGGTGTATTCCAACCATAACGAGCAATACCATCATTAAACGAAACCCGTCTTTTTGTACCAATTGGATGCCGAACGGTAATTAACGATGCGGATTCCGTAGCGCCGGTACCAAACACCGGGGGAATATTTGTGGAAGCACCGGTCCAGATGCCTGCTCGCTTCGACATACGAATATCAAGTTGGTTTGAAGCCGCACAAGAACCAACACCTGGACTCGAACCCCAATCACCCTGTTCCCCAACCATGATGGTGTTTGAAGTTCCATCCGTAATATCGGATATGCGAACCTTGCTACCGGGATAAAGTACACCATTCGAAGCGGCATACCCGCCAGCATTGCAACTAGCTGGATTAGTGGGAGCCATATTTGCCACCCGGTTACCTCCTGTTGGATCTGTAAAAACAGTCGAGCTCGTTGAAGCCCCCATAATTCCAACATAATTTCCAACTAATATTTGGACAGTAGCTGCTGCATCTTCTGGCGTAGCCATCGAAGGCATAGGGCTTGAAGGGCAAACATAAATGGGAACGACCATGTTGTTAAATAAATCTCTATTTTGTAAAGTTTGCGGGTTAGGAACATAAGTCGTAGCTTTGGGATCCAAAAGATTAAAGGCATTGGATTGTTCAACATAAGGCATGATGATGGCAGCCCAGCCGTAAGTCCAGGTGCCCGTTGCTCCGGCAGGGAAGCTTGTAATTGCTGTGTGATATCCATGCATTGCCAAACCTATTTGCTTAAAATTATTCTGGCATTTCATTCTTGCAGCAGCTTCACGAACTTTCTGCACAGCAGGCAAAAGCAGACCAATTAAAATAGCAATGATGGCAATAACAACAAGAAGTTCAATAAGTGTAAAAGCTTGGCGTATTTTAGCAGGCAACATAAACATTCTCCCATGTGATGAAGAACAATTAATGGCGTGAATCTAGGCGTGAATGTAAAATTTAAACATAATGAGAGACAAAATCAAGAAAAAACATGAATATTTCGTGAAGAATTGTTGTCAGCAACAACTGATTCTCTTAATGATTAAAGGCAACCACAATTCCTAAATTAAATTTTCAGACTAGGTATCACTTACTGATTTCATAAATATGCAAAGCTACGGGGGCGTTTCCGTATCCCAATCGCTCGCCACCATACCGCTGGTATAAATCGACACCAGAGAAGTCGTCAACGAAAAAACCATCCTCAGCAATTATGGTTCGGTTCTCAAAAAGGACCTTGATGACAGACCCCTTCTTGAGTCCTGCAACCGATAGCTTGGTTTTAGGCAGATTCTCAGGAGATGGACGATCCTCATGTTCGCCAAAAACAACAGACTCGACCCCATCTGGACTGACTAACACCGTATTAGACCACCAGACTCTTCCACCATCATGGGCAAAAGCAACACCATCGATTAATTTTTCTACAGCACCTATTTTATCAATAGGAATTTCAAGTTTGACCCAATCGCCAGCAGGTGGCAGATTACCCATCGAAGTAGTAGATGCAGGCAGAAATTCCTTGGCATAGGGCTCGACCTTGTCACCCCAACCTAAGAACCCACGGGCATGACGATAAAATGTCCGCAAGAACCAAAATGCTTTTTCATTATTATTTCTCAACGAAGCAAGATCAACTTCGCCATAAGAGGCAGCATAAGTCCAGCGACCATCTGCTTTAACGAAAGCCATCAGATTTTTGGGTGTTGCCTTGGAATCCAATTTAACCCAGGTAACAAGTTTGCTACCTTTGGCCCATTTTTGAGGGTGGGCAAGATATTGAACCCCATGTGGCACCCAAGAAAGAGAATCTGGTTCGCCACCCGGGGCATGATATCCATCTGATTCATCCCGAAAAATATGCGGGTCAGCAGTAACACGAGACTTTCCAACCGGGGACTGTTCCAGAGATTGCCTGTAATTTCCAAAAGTTAAGCCATGAGTAGAGGCAGCAATTAAAAGAGTTTTATCCCCTTTCTGGCGAACCATGTTTTCAAGTTGGGGAGAAATCGAAATAGCGGGCGTTTTTTCATGGGAATAAATAAAAGGGTGGAGGTGTCGGACTTCGGCCTGCAATCCGCGGAAAACCGAAGGATCTCCGGGGCCATGGGCAACTTGCCAACCCCTGGCGCCTCGCATTAACTCAACATAAACATGATACCTCCAGCGTTCATACGGAACACTTTCATACATTTGAGGACGAAGCCAAATAGTTTTTTTCTGGCCTTCAATCAAAGGTTTCAAATCGGTGTGAAGAGGCGCGGGGTACCAAGGTTCGGTTTCAGGATCAAAAACATCAAAAAAAGTAGCACGCTCCAATTCAAGACGGTTCCAATAACCACCGTGCCCAACCATGACTGGTTTTCCAGTTGCCTGCCTAAGGAAATCTACATCAGCTTTAACATCATCAAGCTGTTTTTGCGTCATCGGTGTAAAATAAGCAAAGGTCTCTTCGGGCCCTGGAGAAACAGAAGCCACCATAGGCGCAGTACGAAGATACTTTAAATGATCCGCAGGCCAAGGCTTTGCTTTAGGGGGCATAAATGCAGTAGAAGTATATAGACCTTGCTTCCATAATGCTTCTAGTTGTACCTGAGTATAAAACTTAGGTATTTCAACATGGCGTTCGCAATTAGTATCCCACAATTCTCTGGATTTAAGATTGCCACCATATCTGTCGTAAAGCCCCCAAGGTTTTAAATTCGACAAATCATAATACTTCCCAGAATCTGCGGGGCCATCATAAACAGGGTTATGGCCATACGCGACTCCCCAAGGCATCCAGGGTTTTTCATTGATTAAGAAATCCCCAAACTCATTTATTTTGGCTGATTCAATCGCAGGTTGCGGAGCATCATGAGCAAGCCTGCAAAAAGAACTAGAATCAACAGTCCAAGAAGGCTTTCCATCTAAACTTATGGCGCTCGCCCGAACGATCCAGTTGCGTTGTGGATTATCAAATGGCTGAAGTGGAAGAAACGAAACATCTAAATCAGTTATCAGCATATTGCGAAGATCATCGAGAACGCCAAACGGGATTTTAGATCGCTGTTTCAAAATTGCGTCAGGATTGGCAGGAAGGGTAAAAGATTTAAGAACCTTCCCAGAACCTTTTTCAATAACATCAAGCTTAAGCTCTTTAATTCGAGTCATTTCAGAATTTGTCAGCCCAAAATTAACTCTTACAAACTGTTTTTGGGTCGGTTGCATATAAAGAGACCCAAGCTCTAAATCAATCGGTACAGTCCAAGTCGAAACAGAATAATTTGATGATGCAATAACAACTTTTTTGGCATCTAAAAGTGACAGCACAAAGGGCTTTTCGTGATAAGCCTTACCACCATCTGAAAGGTTATAAGCGATGCTAACAGGAGCAGTTTTGATTTTACCAACACGAATAGGGCTACTAATAATGGGGGCAGCTTCAGTACCATCGGCCCACTGCATTTGTAGATAGAAATCAGCATCAGGACCGGGATTTTTGATTTGAGCTGTTATATGGTTAATTCCTAAAAGTTGTTCTCCAAGATCAAGGTTTGAAAGATGTGCAGCTATCGAAACTGGAATTTTAGAAATCGGAACAACGCCTCTTGCAGATAAATCTTGAGGAGTACTTTCAGGCTCAAACACTTTAACATCATCCCACCAGACAATGCCCAGAGCGTTTTGCTGAGGTTGATGGCCGGTTCCCCCCAAGGTGTAGCCATTCATCCCTCGAGCGCAAAGTTTTAACCGAATGGATTTGAGCGGTGTCGAAGAAGAAAAAACCTGTCGAATCTGGCGCCAATCCGAATTACCAAAAGAAAGAGGATTCTTATGAATGTAATTAAAACCGTTAAGCCTCTGACCATTTTCATCTTCTGCATCTAGCTGCAACATGCACATTTGGTGGGTTTTAATCCAAGCCGAAACCTCTACCAAGCGTGGTTCTTTTTGATTTAAAGCAATGGGTTCGCTGATGACGCAAGTTTCATCGCCGGTGGGAACATTCATTTGTAAACAAGACTTGCCAGAATAGGGTGCAAGATGATCAACCGCAACGGTTCCGCGATTATCCGAGTTACTATTGTGCCAAGTGTTAAAAATATAATAAATTCCTGGAGGAAAATATCGGAAACGCTGAGGTTTGGACCAACCCAATGGGTAACCGATATTATCAGTTTCAAAATCACCATTTTTGAATAGATTGGGGGATAGAGGCCCGGGTTCAACCAACGATGTTTCCAATAATTCTACTGAACCCGTTTTCCCTATGCCGTATTCAATTTCACAAACTACCGCCATGGGTATCATTGCCCCCAAAGTTGCGAAAGTTTTTTCTTTCATTGCAATTTCTAACCAGCTAGCAGCGGTCAATTTTACTTCAACGGTTTTATTTGCATAGGTACCTTCGGGGAGAGGAATTTTTACAGTTGCGATAGAACTCTTGGCGGTGGAAGGTTCATTGGAAGCGACATTGGACCAAGAAACTGATAAGGACACAGCATCCTTGGGAATATCTTTCCCAGCAATTTTTGCAGAAAAAGTGAGGTCTCGAACAAGGGACAAAGGTTTTGAGCTATGGACTGGAGTAACACTTGGGTAACCACCTGCATCAGGCCAACCCGCAAGCTTTTTGGGATTATGGATGGCTATCCAATTTACAGTTTGAGTTGCCTTTGAAGGGGAATTTAAAATCAATTTACGCTGGCCACGAGGCTTATCTGCATCACGCCATTCCCAAGATCCGGTTATTTTCCAGGCATCCGGATTATAATCCCGTCTATTAAATACTTCAGTAGTGTAATTCCAATGATGATTTTTCAATTCAGGGATGTAAGTAATCCAATCGTCTTGAAAATCACCATTCCGAAGTAAATTACCTTGAGCCAAAAGATTCTGCCCACCACAAAGCAAAGCAACAAAGGCTAGTACAAACGAGCAAAGCAACTTTTGATGCTGCTGTGTTAAGAATCTCACCTTGTGAAGCTTAGCAACTATTAGTTTATTATATATCTGTTTTATATTCTGAATACGAATTTCAAACATAGCGGACATCCTAATATGGGCAAGAAACATAAATTTGACGACAAGAAAAATAGCAGAACCACATCTTAATGCAGTAGAATTATCTTGCAACCAAAATAAATCAAGCAATCACAAAAAGACCAGGGAGGGCCTAGTCTCAAAACGAAAAATCGATGTTTAAAAGTTTTTGACAAACTTAATCGTATCTGCCGCTTGCTTCAATTGGCCAAACATCAACCACTTTGCCGCTGCGTGATGCAACAACACTTCGGTGAAGGTTCATCGTTGCGCAACAATGAGCAGTAACCACTTCGCGTTTATCACCTATTTCAGGCAAAGGAGAGTCAACACATTCGACCCGGGTATGTTCTTCCGCTAATTTAAAAATCTTTTCGTCGGGCCTGCCTTTTATAATTGGCATACCGAAATCTTTTGAAATTGCTTTACTACCAGCATCAAGAACATAAAGCCCAGGGCGCCTGCTAATCACAGTAGAAAGAACAGTAAGTGAAGGCTGAAACTCCGGACGAGCCTGATGATAAATGCAATCCATAAGTAAGAATGAACCTGGTTGAATTTCGTCAATCCCGTCTGTTTGAACGGCAAATTCCCAAGTGCCCGTCCCTGCAGTTGTAACCAAGGGTACCTCTATCCCTTCATTTTCGATCAATCTTCTAGTGTCCACCAAAGATTTGAGTCCTTGAAAAGCCTTAGCTGTTTTTTCAGGACTACCCAACATAAGTTGGAGATGGCCATCGTACCCCTGAAGGCCAGAGAACCTAATGTTTTTAGTTGCTACGATTTTTTTCACAAGATCCAAAGTAGGTATACCAGGGAAAGTACCACACCGGTTCATCCCAATATCAACTTCGGCAAGAACATCGAAGGAAGTATTAAATTTTTGGGCAAAGTTGCTTAAAGCAAAGAGATGCTCCTCACAATCGATGCAAACTTTAACATTGGCCTTTGTTTTTAAAGAATCAACACGGGCAATTTTAAGATCACCCACGATTTGATTTGCGATCAGAATATTTTTTACACCTATATCAGCCAAAACCTCAGCTTCATTAAGTTTGGCGCAAAGAAAAGAACTATGCCCCTTCCCCATTAAATATTTAACCAAGCCACCACATTTAAGCGATTTAAAATGAATACGAAGATTTTTCCCATTTAACCCATTTGTCATGGTTTCAAGATTCTTATCTAGAATATCCAGATCAATAATTAATTGAGGTGAATCTAAGTCAAAGACCGAAGCATATTGGTTCCCACTCATCACATACCCCCTAATTTAAATTGAACTTAAAGAATCCAATTTAAAACATGATAATCCTTTTTAATTATAAAGCGTAACTATAAACCTGCTCTTGACGAAAACACTATGTTTGTGAAATAGCCATCTTCCATAGGTGATAATCATTAATTTCTAGGTATTGCTTCAAATTTTATGAGTATGAATGATTGGAATAAAACTGATCCGATAAGAAAACGCCAAAGCAAATGGCGAACTGCGTGGCAAATCCCGTTGTTTATTTTAAGTTTAGTTGCGTTGGGGATGGCCAATTTCCACAAAGCATCAACAAAAAACAAACCAAGTGATAAGAACAGTATTGTGTTTGAAAAGTTAAATGCACTTGTAAAAGCATCAGATTTTAATGCAGCACAATCGGCTTGCAGAGAAATTATTGAAAAAACGTCCTCGAATCCAATATTACAAAGTCAGGCTAAAATATATTTTGCTGAGATCTCACTACTAAAAGAGGAAAGCGAAACCGTCGTTATTGACTGGGATGAAGCATTAAAAACATTAAAAAGCATCCAGCAAGAAAATCTTTCAGAAGATGAAAAACAAAAGTACAAGTTCTTATATGCCAAGGCTTGCATTTTGTTGAAGGTAGAGATGAAAGAGGCGTTAGAACAATTGGAAAAAGCAAATCTTGAAGCGGATAGAAATCCAGAGTGCTTAAATTTGCTATCACTTGGATACATAAGATCATTAGAACCAGATTTTATCAAAGCCCTCAAAGCCAACGAAGAGTTCAGAAACATACCACTTCTATCAGAAGAGAAGAGAATTCCTGCACAAATATTAGGCGGGGAATTACTGATGAAATTGCAGCGCCCAGATGAAGCAAGAAAAGTACTTCAAAACATCAATTCGCGTAAGAACCCGAGCTTAGAAATCAAAGCAAGACAACTTCTCGCACTCAGTTACATGGAAGAAAGTCTTTGGCTTGAATCTGTCAATATTTGGAAACAAGTATTAGATTCACCTAAAGAAGTATTAACTGATGCTGGAAAGCCTTTATATTTTCTTGGTGTATGCTTAAAAAAGATTGATTTAATAAAAGAAGCAGAAAAAGCTTGGGCTGAATGCGAAGAAAAAAGCCAATCTGATGAGCGCTATGCAGCTTCATTCCAGCTAGCGCAAATTCACTTTGAAAACAAAAATCTCCCTCAATTAACCAATAGCCTTGAAATGTTGGTTCGAAATTGCAAATCGGAGGAAGACTGGAAAAACAAATATTTCAGCACGAAACAAGTGCAAAACATGTTTGAAAAAGCACAAATAGAATCTGTCCAGCTTTCAAATTTCGAATTATCTTTAAGAATCAATGATTCACTCCAAAAAGTATTCCCCCTTTACATCGCATTAAGTTTCAGAGCAGATGTTTTCAATTCATGGGCGGAAGTAAAGCTTAAAGAATCATCGGAAATATCCGATAGCGCGAAGATAAAATCATTAAAGCAGGCCAGTACGGAACTACTGATTGATGCTGCCAACTTAAATGTAAAATCATCGAATCAGCCCGAAAATGCATCAAGGTCTTTAGAAGAACTATGGAAGGCGATTACTAGATATCGCAAAGGCAAAGATCTGCCCAAAGCTCAGGAATGTCTGCTAAAATTCATAAATTCAGCAGGTACAGACAGTCGTTTAGGAAACGCCCTCTATCAGCTGGGTGATGTGCAAAAAGAATCAGGAAATATCGATGAAGCCAAAAGCTCGTATTTAACATCATTAAAATACCGGGGACCGCATACTTATAATGCAAGGTACCAACTCGCATTAATCCACATCGAGAAAAACGAACTGGATCAAGCGGAAGAAACTTTAGAACAAAATCTGCAACTTCTTCGATTTGAACCTGACACCGATGCTCAAGAAAAATCGTTGTTCGCAATTGGCTCGATATTTTTCCAACGAAAAAATTATCGCATGGTTGTCAGGCGTTATGAAGAAGCCCTGGAACGATTTGGCAAAAACAATCAAGCGGTAAGGGCAAGGCTCCAATTAGCAGAGGCATACCGCCAACTTGCAAATCAAGAACAACAAAACTTCATCCTTGGAGAAAAAACAACGGATGAAACCAAGACTCATTACCAAGCAGAACACCGAAAATGGTTGCAAAAATCCGCTGAAACCTATCAAGATTTGGAACAACTTGCTGACTCCCCACTTGGAATCACACAACTTTCCGAGGAAGAACGCCTACTCATTCCATTGCTTGCTGCAGAATGCAAATTCAACATGGGCCAGTATGAAGCTGCGATGCTAATTTACTCTAGGTTAGCGGCCAAAACCCGAGGCAAAAAAGAAATGCTTCATGCTTTGGGTGGCATGGTTCGATGCCATTCAGCTTTGGGCCAATTCGACCTCGTTGCCCAAAGGTTGGCAGAGCTTAAATCCCAATTAAACGACATGGACGATTCGGTTCGCAAAGAATGGGAACCATGGCTGGCTATTGCGAGCAAACCAATTCAAAAATAGTTCTTCAAAATATTCTTCAACCCTTCCTTTCTTTTATTCATAAAACATACCTAAGAGAATCTTGTGGAGTTAACCTCTAGGGGTTAGCCTTGGATTCTTTCATACTGTTTCAATCAGGGCACCATTATTAAACCTTGCCGGAGATTCTGTCATGGCACCTAAGGACAACAAAACTAGTTTAACTACAACTGAAGGCATTGGAAGAGCGCCCAATCGGGCTATGCTTCGCGCTGTTGGGTTTCATGATGATGACTTTGAAAGACCCATGATTGGAGTAGCCTCACTTTTTAGCGATATCACACCCTGCAATGCACACCTTGATAGGCTTGCACGAAAAGGGATTGAAGGCGTTCGGGCGGGTGGTGGTGTACCCCAAATCTACGGCGCACCCACTGCCTCAGATGGCATTATGATGGGCCACCAAGGCATGCGCTATAGCCTAGTTTCACGCGAGGTCATCGCGGATAGCCTTGAAGTTGTCAGTGCTGGTATGAATCATGACGGCCTAATTGCTGTGGGCGGCTGCGACAAAAATATGCCCGGCTGTGTCATGGCAATGGCGAGGCTCAACATACCAAGTATTTTCATTTACGGTGGGAGTATCCTACCTGGCATTGGGCCTGCTGGTGAAGATATCGATATTGTTTCCATTTTTGAAGCAGTAGGCAGGAATCAAGCAGGAACCTTGGACAAAAAGGGCGTCCATAAAATCGAATGCGAAGCTTGCCCTGGTGCGGGTTCTTGTGGCGGCATGTACACTGCCAACACCATGAGTTCTGCTATCGAAGCCATGGGGCTTTCGCTTCCTTATGGCGCAAGCAACCCTGCAGTTAGTGCCGCCAAAGAAAGAGAATCCTTTTTAGCGGGCAAGCAAGTGGTTCAACTTGTAAAAGACAACATTCGCCCCAGAGATATCATCACTCGAAAATCGCTTGAAAACGCCTACACTTTTGTTTTGGCGCTCGGTGGTAGCACCAATGCGCTTTTACATTTGATGGCAATTGCAAAAGAAGCACAAGTGGAATGGACCCTTGCTGATTTCGATCGCATTGGTGCAAAAGTGCCTCATCTTGCAGATTTAAAGCCAGGTGGCAGATATGTTATGCATGATCTACACAAGGTTGGGGGAACTCCTCCAGTTCTGAAGGCATTGCTTGATGCAGGGTTCTTGCATGGTGATTGCATCACTTGCACAGGAAAAACCCTTGCAGAGAATCTAAAGGATGTCGACACCATTTACAAAAGCGCAAAGCAAGATGTAATAAGGCCTTTAAACAAACCCTTGCATGCTTCAGGGCATATTGTTGTGCTGCATGGCAACCTTGCACCAGACGGCGCTGTCGCCAAGATTGCTGGCTTAAAAAGCAGCAAAATAACTGGGCCTGCAAAGGTGTTTGATGGTGAAGAAGCTTGCTTCCATGCGATTCAAGAAAGGCAGATCAAGGCTGGCGATGTTGTGGTAATCCGCGGTGAGGGCCCAGTTGGTGGACCTGGCATGCGCGAAATGCTTTCTGTCACTGCAGCATTGGTGGGCCAAGGGCTTGGCGAAAGTATTGGTCTTATAACCGATGGCCGCTTTTCAGGGGGCACCCACGGTTTGGTTGTGGGCCATGTTTCTCCTGAAGCTTGGGTGGGCGGGCCTATTGCTTTGATCAACACGGGTGAAACTATCACCATCGATGCCGAAGCTAAGATGCTGAAAGTTCACATAGACGATACGGAACTACAAAAGAGAAAGGCAGCATGGAAAACTCCTGCGCCTCGGGAAAAAGCTGGCGTACTAGCTAAGTATGCGAAATGCGTCAAATCGGCCTCTGAGGGTGCAGTTACTTATTAAGTAAGTAATGATCGGCAGAGGTTAGTTCCAGTTATAACGATTAAAACGACTCGGAAACATAGGCGCTTTAGCCATTCCGGGTCTTTTTGTTTTATCTTCCCCTCAACTTTTGCGATGATTCATCCTTCTACTTTCTTAAGGGATGATTCAATGGAACTTTCTTCTTTAATTGTTGCTCTAAATATTATGAGTGCAAATCAAGTTATCGTAGATGGTGTTATAGGTAGACCGACTCCTGCAATCCTTTTTGCAGATCCACCGTCACCAGAAAAAATGGTTTTCTATCCTAAAGAGAGCGCTTACAGTCATTGGCAAAATCTTGCAGTCGATAGGCTGGGAAACTTCAGGCCACGCGTTGTTTATTCACCTAATGGTTCTTTTTATCTTTACAATGGCATGTCTTACCCGTTCACCGATTCACGAACAGGGAATTTTTCCCCCACGGAACTAGGGTTCAAATCTTTTTACGCACCTATGTCAGAAGTAATAGAAGTTATTAAAGAAGAAGTAATAATCGAAGAAAAAAAATAACGGCATCCAACCCCCCGAGGCTAAGCCTCTTTTTTTGGATGCCGCATTGAATTGGTAAAACCGATTATCGGAAGAAACCCATCCAGAAGCTAAAGAGTTGTGTTCGGTCTGTATCTGCCTTGACGATTGGGAAACCAAAATCCAAAGCAATTGGTGTAGGCCCCAACATTGGAACCACAAACCTTAAACCTGCACCGGCAGAAACTCTGTAATCAGTTATTTTACTGATATTTGCTTCAACCGTACCGCTATCAATAAACCCGACCATAAATATCTGATCGTTAGCCTTAAGAGGAACCTGATACTCCATGGAGTTGAGGAACATGAAGTCACCACCAACCATGTAACCATTTGTATTCGGGCTAACACCTCTGAACTGGAAGCCGCGCATCGATCTAAAACCACCCGCAAAGTATCGTTCGTAAACGGGCGTTTCATCACCAGCCCAAGAGAACTGGGAACGAAGTGCCATTACATGGCGACCACTACCATCCGCACGCTGATACATGGTTATGAATTTGTTCATTTCGACAGAAACCAAGGGGAAGTTATAGGCCCCAAAAGCTTGCTCAAAGGATAAATCAAAGATGCTACCCTCAGTAGCTCGAAGGTAAGAATCTCTAGAATCCCTAGTAACATTGGCTCGTAAACCAAGCAAGAAGTTCTGCCCCTCAACTGAAGTGTAATCCGAAGGCGCTCCAGCAGGTACGCGATAAACCCCAACATCTTCGATTCTCAAACTAGCATTTGCATTCCAATACTGGTTTAATTTTCTGCCTAGAGTAAACCTACCACCTGCTCGGGTTTCATCATATTCATCAAATCTGCGTGTGTAATAATAACCGCTGGCGCCAAAACTAAACAAAGAATCGAACAAGAATGGTTCGCGGAAACTAGCAGTATAACGCTGCAATTGGGTACCAGGCACGGCTTCCAATCGGAATTCCTGACCTGCACCTCTAAATGCACCGCCACTCATCAAATCATCTAAACTTGTAGGAATTCTGGTAATGTCAAAGTTTCGCTCATTAAGAACGATACTACCATTCATACCTGCATCCGAGTTAACGCCCACGCCAAAGAGAAGGCTACCGGTGCTGGCTTCCTGAACCGTTACCAACAAATCTTTGAATTCGGATTCTAGATCTGGATCTAGAACGGTGACGGTTGGACGGACTCCATCAGCAGAAGCTTCAAAAATATTCAATCTGGCAAGATTCTTCTCTGCCAATCTTAAATCAGGATAAGTCAGAACCTGACCTGGGAACAAAGGCACCTGACGAAGAATTACATTTTGCTTTGTTCGTTCATTACCCACCACAAACACTTGCCCAACTCGAGCCGGGGGCCTTTCAAATGCTTCATATTGTATTCTTACCAAGCCTGGAACATCTGGAGAAAAAACCGGCACCGGATTTAAGCGCATTTCTCGACCAGAGTATCCCACATAATCTTCCATCAACTTCTTATCTTCGTTGATTTTATTTTCGTTAAAGTACTCACCACCTTTGATTTTGCTTAACTGCTCAATTTGCTCCGCAGGCATAGATTTAAGATTAACTACCTGGGGAGTTCCCTGAACTTGATAACGAATGCCTTCTTTAACATGGAATACAAGGTCTACTTCCTTACCATCGGGCGTCCAAACCAATTCTCGCGAAACATGTACATCAAGAAAACCAAAAGACTTGTAATACTCTTCAAGTTTGACAGCATCGGCATCTGCCATCGCACTATTATAAGTACCGCCGAATAAACCCATGAACTTCTTGGATGTTTGAATATGGGTTGCAAGCACTGCGCCCCGGACAAATTCCTGACCTTTAAAGTCAACAGACCGGACTTTGACAAGCGGGCCTTCTGTAATATTGAATATCACTTCTTTATCAGCAGAATCGCCACCTTTAAGCAAATCGCAACTTGCAAAGGGACGCCCCTGCTCGTTGTATCTTCGAACAATCGCCTGACATGCAAGCTTATTGGTTATAGGACTTAAGGGTTTACCTTTTGATACCAAACTTAACTGACCAAGTTCTTCTTCCTTAAGGTGCTTGGCCCCAAGGTAAGTAACATTTTGTACAACACTAGGAAATTCTTTTATTAGGAAAAAGATGTTAACCTTACCATCAGGAAGACTTTCGATTCTTGGATCAATATGAGCGAACTGCTTGGTCGCCATTAATTTTCGTACATCATCTTGGATTACATTGGGCAGATATTCCTTACCCGGCTTAGTGGCTAGTTGTGAAGTAATTGCCTGGGTTGCAACAACCCGGTTACCCTGAACAATCACATCTGCAATCATCAACTTGCCTGGTGAGGCAGGTTGCTGTGCAAGAAGATTGCTTAGGGATAAGCAAATGAACACCGCTGCAAAGAGCGGATGGATAAGCCTCAGATGATTTCTATGTCGTACCAGCATGAACAAACCCTTGAGTGGGTATAAGGTATTTCGCAAGTCGGGGGGTTCAATAAGGTAACTTGAATGAAGTGTCAATATGAATTGAATAAACTCTATCGGCGAAAGAAGTAATCAGCTTTAGTATTAGTTGAAAAAATCTGATTTATTGAAATTATTTGCAAAGGAAGGCACATTAATTGGCTATATCTCATAAAAATGAAGGTAGAGAACTTTTGAAATATACCACTGTTACGATAACTTACACAATTTGAATGGGTTTAAATATGAACAATCACACTTGCCTTATAACCGGAGCTGGCGGTTTGGTTGGCAGCAGCCTTGCAGAAGCATGCGTTAAAAGAGGTTACAAAGTTAAGGCCTTGATTCGTTCGGGCTCGGATGGTTCTTTTTTGGAAAAGCTAGGGGTTGAGGTAGTCCGGGGGGATTTACAAGATAAAAACCTGCCCAAAGAAGCAATCGAAGGTGTGGATACTGTATTTCACTGTGCAGCTAAGGTTGGGGACTGGGGCAGTGTTGATTCTTACAGGCAAGTAAATGTGGAAGGGCTTCGAAAGCTTCTAGATTCTTTTAATCCGACCCAACTCTACAAGTTTGTCCATTTCAGCAGTTTGGGGGTTTACGAAGCTAGGCACCACCACCAAACCGATGAATCCACTCCGCCGCCTGATCAACACTTTGATGGTTATACCCAATCGAAGATGGAATCTGAAAAACTGGCACTTCAGTATCACAAAGAAAAAGGCTACCCAATCGTGGTTTTAAGGCCTGGATTTATCTATGGCCCCAGAGACCGTACTGTTCTACCTAGGCTTATGGAAAAACTTAAAACCAAAGAAGTGAAGTACATAGGTAGTAGCAGCTATGCCATGAATAATATTTTTGTGGGCAACCTAGTGCAAGCAGCATTTCTGGCCCTTGATAACCCTAATGCAGTAGGCCAAGTATTCAATCTCACCGATGGCGAAAAAGTAAGTAAAAAACGATTTATCACGACCATCGCCAAGGGGATGAATCTGCCCGCACCCTTTTTCTTTCCTGTTCCGCTTTGGCTTGTGAAATTCATTGCAAGCTCTATGGAAAAGAAAGCATTAAAACGCGGAGCCCTGGAAGCACCAAAAATCACCAAAGCCAATATAAAGTTCCTAGGCTTAAACTTAGATTTCAGTATTGAAAAAGCAAAACGAATCTTAGGCTATGCCCCTGCTAAAACTTTTGATGAGGGAATGGCTGAGACACTGAATTGGTACAAAAACAAATCCTGAAAATCATTCAAGAATATTCTTTGCGATCATCATCAATAAAGTTAGATTAGGCAAATTAGATTTTTAAAGGAGTTTGCATGAGCCTTCATGGAAAGAAAATTATTGTACTTTTGGAACAACAATATCAGGAAATGGAAGTATGGTACCCCTACTACAGGCTTAAAGAAGCTGGGGCAGAAGTGGTCATGGTTGGACCCGAAGCGAACCATTCCTACCCTAGTAAGCTTGGTTACCCTGCTAAAAGCGAAGTTGCTGCCCGGGATATCAACCCCTCCGATTTTGATGGCATCATAATCCCAGGTGGGTTTGCACCCGATTTCATCCGAAGATCCGAAGCTATGATCAAGTTGGTCAGCGTGATGGCAGAGCAAGGCAAAATGATCGCTGCAATTTGCCATGGACCTTGGGTATTATGCTCCACTCAGGCATTAAAGGGCAAGAAAGCCACTTGCTTCTTTGCCATTAAAGATGATGTGATTAATGCTGGGGCAGATTATGTAGATGCAGCGGTGATTCGCGATGGGAATCTAGTTACCAGCAGAAAGCCCGATGATCTGCCTGTTTTCATGACAACAATTTTCGAAGTGTTGACCCAAGCCAAGAGTTCAAAAGCCAGCACCAAGTAAACTTTGATTATTTCATCCATTATTTTTTAGGAAAGGATAGTTTCATGTCATCACATTTTTATGCTCCAGTTAAAGAAGATAAATTCGCATTTGGCATTTGGTGCCTGCAAAATAGGGGTCGAGATCCTTTTGGTGACCAGACACGCCCCGAAATTTCTGCTTTGGATTGCATCAAAGGCCTTGCAGATCGAAATTGTTACGGCTTCGAATTCCACGACAACGACATTATTCCTTTTGGATCTTCCGCTGCACAAAGCGACGCTATTGTTTCAGGCATTAAAAAATGCATGTCTGACAATGATATCAAAGCGACCATGGCAACAACCAACAACTTCTATCATCCCATATTCAAGGATGGCGCTTTCACCAGCACCGATCCTGCAGTAAGACTTTTCGCAACCCAGAAAGTCATGCGTTGCATCGATATTGCAAATGAACTGGGTTCCGAAATATTTGTCTTCTGGGGAGGTCGTGAAGGCGTTGAAGTTGATGCCAGCAAGGACCCAATCGAAGCGTTTAAATGGTTTAGAGAATCTTTGAACTTCCTTTGCAATTATGTTCGAAGCCAAGGTTACAAGATCAAATTCAGCCTTGAACCAAAACCTAACGAACCCCGTGGCGACTTGTATCTGCCCACGGTGGGCAGTGTTCTGGCGTTTATTAACACGCTTGATCACCCTGACATGTGTGGCATTAATCCTGAGACAGCCCACATCAAGATGGCAGGATTAAACCCTTACCATGAATTTGCCCAAGCTCTTGATGCAGGCAAGCTGTTAGATGTTCATTTAAACGGCCAAAAACCTTTGCGTTTCGATCAAGACCTTACTTTTGGCAGTGATGATCTTAAGGAAGCATTCTTCACCACGAAGCTTCTTATAGATCATAAGTATGCCGGGACAATCGGATTTGATTGTCACCCATACCGTACTGAATCTAACCCTTGGGATTTCGTAGACAGAAACCTGCGCACCTATAAAATCATGCAGGAAAAAGTCAAACAGTTCAACGAAAACAATGAGATCCAAAGCATTCTCAAGGAAGTCCACGGGGCATCCAAAAACTTGCAAGGCTCGCTTTCAAAGTTCACTCCTGAAGCTGCAACCAAGCTTAAAGAAATGACCTTTGATCCCACTGCACTTGCATCAAGAAAACTACCTTATGAAAAGCTCGATCAGCTGTTGACCGAACTTATCCTTGGGGTTCTTTAACTAAACAGCTTTTGAAAGTAGGCGTGATATGGCTCCTAATCATTCTCCAAAGTTTCTGGCTATTGCACACGATGCAAAAAAAAATGTCAAAGAAACCACGGTGCTTGATGTAAAATCACGCCTCGACAAAGGCGAAAAACTTCTGCTCATCGATGTCCGAGAAGAAAGCGAATTCGCAACGGATCATATCCCTGGTGCTATTCACCTCAGTAAAGGTGTAATCGAAAGAGACATTGAATTAGCGGTACCTGACTTTGCAACTGAAATCATTCTTTATTGTGGTGGTGGTTTCCGCTCTGCGCTTTCCGCAGAAAATCTAGCCAGAATGGGTTACAGCAATGTGATATCCATGGATGGCGGGATCCGTGTATGGCGAGAAAACGGGTTCCCCCTTACATCCCATTAAAAAGCATAAAAATGACTCCTATCGCTTATCTGGCTGTATCTTTAACAAGAAATTTTGCAGATTTTTTCTCACTATCTTTTATAATTTCAGCATCTAAAGCGAATTACAATGGGCTAGATAGCCCTAGCATTTTATTACTCCATCTAGCAATAGGCTTCTCATTCGCTGGGTTTGTTTTTTCGCTTCGCAAAAGCCGTAGCGACATTATTCTTGCATCTTTTGGCTCTTTGCTCTCACTCGGATTTTTGAGCATCCCTTTATTTACAGGTTTTTTTCCCGATCCAATCTTTCTGGGCTTCGCCATGGGGCTTGGGCGCGTCTTCTGGAATAGCTCAATCCTTCTTGCTACCAACCAAAATAAAACACTTGCTCGCAGCATCGATAATGCAGGAATGCTTTTAACGACAATACTATTACCTTTTAGCATTTTTACAGCAACAAACATCCTGCCTGCGCCAGATCAAATAATTTTTCCATTGTTTTCAATGTTATGTATTGCCCAAGCATGTAGTTTATTTTGTACAGGCGCATTTTACATAATTTGCAATCATGAAGCCCCTGAATCCCTGCCTGAAAACGCTAAGATCTACCCATCAACTTGGAGAGATGATTTAATCCCATTGATCGCAAGAAGCATAATCTTTGGCATCATACTCGGGCTGTGTTATTTATTCATTATAGAAGCCAATGGCTTTGTTTCGGATTCAAAACATCTTGGCTTAATCACCGTCAGTAGTTTTGTTGGGGTGTTGTTTTTTTTCATCATCAATCACCCACTCAGAACAATCGGATCTGCGCCTTGGGGCATGTTCTTATCTGGTGCAAGTTTGATGCTTTTTGTTTTATATCCTGCCAATATTATTCCATTAACAATGCTCACAAGCCTAGGAATTGCAAATGTTTTAGCCTGTTGCAGGCGCGCCTGCCGTCCTGAAGATTTACTTTCGACACCTCCAGCAATGCTATTGTTCAATTTCGCACCCTGGTTTTTTGCAATTGGTTTTGGGTGGCTGTTCTACCAACTAAAACTTACACCAATGCTCGCAGGCGTTTTGCTGATTTTAGCAGGGATAATTCTTACTTGGGTTACTCTTCGTGCGTTCTTAGAACAACTCCTTTCTATTGCTTTAATTCTTCCCTACAAAATGACAACGCATGGGCCGGGGATAGAGCAAATGCCTTACCGCGGCCCAGTAATCATAATTGCAAATCACGCATCCTACCTTGATCCTTTTTTAATCGGGAAAGTTGTAACACGCAGAATCATACCCATGATGACCAGTGTTTTTTATGATCTGCCTGTAATCTACTGGCTGATGTCAAAAGTAGTAAAAGCGATCCGGGTAGAAGCTGCGACCTTCAGAAGAGAAGCCCCAGAATTAAATGACGCCATCGAGGCATTAAAGCGGGGAGAATCGCTGTTAATATTCCCAGAGGCCAGACTTCGCAAAAAAGAGGATCAACTTCTGTTCCCCTTTGGGCAGGGAATATGGCACATATTAAATCAGCTACCTGAAACGCCCATCGTTCCCATTTGGGTAGAAGGTGTTTGGGGCAGTTATGCCTCTTATTACAAAGGCGATCCGTTCGCCAACAAGAGCATGGATTTCCTTAGAGAAATTAAAATTGTCGCAGGAGAAGCAAGAGTTATACCAAATGAACTACTTGCAGAACACAGATTGACAAGAAAATATCTGCAAGAAGTTGTATTGGAAAATCGAACAATCATCGGATTAGAAAAAAAACACGCCGAGCAAAATGAAGATCTCGTAAAAGATTGATCAATTTCGAATGTTTCATTTGAAAAACCTTTAAACCTGATTCTAATAGCAAGCACTGATTAATCATGGAGTGATTCATGCTTGCAACAACCTCATTAAAAATAACATTGGTAACTGAAACTTTTCCACCTGAGATTAATGGGGTAGCATTAACGCTGGAAAAGTTGCACAATTTTCTTAATATATCTGGTCACCGGCCCTCTGTAATACGTCCGCGAAGATTTTCTGAAACAAGAAAACCCGAGCTTGTTCAAGGTTTTCCAATTCCCATGTACCCAAAACTTCGTTTTGGCATTGGTAGCCCGCTAAGGCTTTATCAGACAATTAAAAGCAAAATGCCTGACATAATCCATCTTGCGACGGAAGGCCCCCTTGGCCTTGCCTGTCTGGGAATTGCAAAATCGCTGCGGATTCCAGTGGTCAGCAGTTTTCACACCAATTTCGATTTATATGCAAACGACTATAAGATGGGATTTTTATCTAGTGGTATTTCGCACTATTTGAGGTGGTTCCATAATCAGACCGAAGCTACATTTGCCCCAAGCAATGCCTGTCTAGAAAGATTACAAGCACTTGGGTACAAAAACACCAAGATTTGGACACGCGGAGTTGATACCAGTCTGTTCAATCCAATCCAAAAAGATTTGAACTTTAAAAGTAAAATAGGACTTTCGGAAACCGACATTCTCTTGCTTTATGTGGGTAGGCTTGCGCCCGAAAAAAATATTGGCTCACTCCTCGAAACTTTCAAAAAAGCAAGGAGCACTTTAAACAAGCAAGGTAAGAATCTTTTTCTCGCCTTAGTAGGAACAGGACCACTCGTTGGACAGTCGGATCTTGAAAAAACAAATGGGATAATTCTTCCCGGTGAACTTCGGGGGAATCATTTGGCACAATGGTATGCAAGTGCAGATATTTTTGTATTCCCTTCCACCTCAGAAACTTTTGGTAATGTCATCCTAGAAGCACAAGCCAGCGGATTACCAGTGCTATGCTTGAATTCTCAGGCAACACAAGAACGAATCTGCAACCACCATGACGGAATTCTAGCTGCAAACATTGAAGAATTTGAACGACTTCTAACCGATCTGACCGCTGACAAATCAAAAAGAGATTATCTAGGAAAGAACGCTTTCATAACAGCAAAGTCCCAAAAATGGGATGACATTTTTAACAGGCTTTATCAGGAATACTGCGAGGTCATCGAATCAACCAAAACTAATTTTCCCAATAAAGCCGCTTAGCCCACACACCTACATCTTTACTGCTTTGCACCAATCTTAAGTGGTTCCTTACTGAGGATGGAAAAATACAATCCATGCTCGCCTTCGCCATTATTAATCTTAATCAAGATAGGATTTGCACCCTTTTTAAGCTTTACTGCAACAGAATTTCTTGCAGGTTGAGCAGCAAAATGATTCTTATCTTTAAACACTTCAGCATTATTCACCCATACCTTGACGCAATCATCAGCACCAACAAGAATTGTTGAATCTTGGTCAATGGGCGAATCAATCACTTGATAAAGATAAGAGATAATACCATTGGTTTCAGGAGAAAAATGCATACCAAGATTCAAATAGCCATTGGAAGATGCACGTACTTTAGACCAACCAACTGGCCCGGTCTTACCTTTTAACTTCTTTTCAAATTCGACCTTGGCTTCTGGTTCACCCACTTTTTCAAAGTTTTCATCTGAAACACCATTTTCGAATGGGCCGATAATATGAAACCATTCTGGAGAAAATGCTGCTGTCTGAAGTGTTGCAAGATAATCAACCAGGTCGATCAAATCCTGTTCACTCATGCTGTTGATCAAATCAGAAGGCATAAGCGAATTAGGGCCCTTAGCCTTAGACTCAACATCCTTTCGATCGATTTTGTAATCCTTACCGTTACCATCACGGAGAACTATCAATTCTGGGGATTCTTCAACAATCAAGCCAGTAAGAACCTGACCTTTTTTGGTTTCAATTATCCATGTGAGGTATTGGTCCGCAATAGCCTTATTAGGATTGATAAGGGATTCATAAAGGTTTTCCTTGGTTCCTTTTTTGCCAATCATGGAAAGATCAGGGCCAATAGCACCACCACTGCCCTGAACGGCATGGCATTTCAAGCACTGCAATTGAGAAGTTCCACTAGAAGCCATTAAGGCTTTACCGCGGGCGATATCTCCCTTTTTAAGTGCTAAAACACTGAGAGCGGGCAGTTTTTTAGGATCTAGTTTTCCAGGTGCTGGATAAGCAATCATCGCTTTATTACGAAGATCTTGATAAGGACTATTACGCAACAACCTGCCAACTTCCTGCTTTAATTCCGCAGGGATTTCACCGTTGCCGTTGAGCAATAGAAAATCTGACCCATTCCTAGTGCCTGACAGAGCATTAGCAACCAGAGTTCTTTTAATTAAAGGTGCAGTTTGGTCGCTGAATACTGTTTGCAAAGCATTCATTGCAGCTTGAAGCCCTGAAACCTTGCCCTTGGTTTGCCCCAAAGCAGCAAGTGAATTTGCAGCATCCTGTGAGTAGTTGTTGTTTTCCTGCAATACTTTTGTCAGGGTATCAACGGATAGTTTTTCAGGCAGAGCGCCCAAGGTAGCAATGGCTTGTTTTTGCACCCGACCATCTTTATTGGCCAGCGCCAACTTACTAACTTGTTCTACAACACCTTTTGGTTTTGCAGCTTCAATAATTCCGAGTGCAAGCCTTTGATCATCAGAATCACCTGTAAGTAATTCGTTTACCGATTTAAGAAGATCAGGGCTGGAAGCAACCGCAGACCATTTCCCGGGTAAATAGATTTTAAGCCATTCGACTGCTTTTTCACGAATTTCAATACTCGCCTTTGATTTAACCAAGCTGACAAAAGTAAGGGCACCATCAGTATTATCATTGGAGGCAAGGATGTTAATAATTTTAAGTTTTTGCTCGAGTGGGATTTCGGCCTTGGTCAGCATATCGCCCAACCCATTCATCATATCTTTTGGTCTTAATTCAAAAACGAGATCCCCAACTGCGGGTGACCAGACAGAGAATTGCTTTTTGAAATCCGCAAGGAAGAGTTCACGATGTTTGGGATCCGTACCTGCAGCAACGCCAATGGCTTTTAAGAGAAAAACATCTTTGCCATCATATTTTTTCGCAAGATTATAGAACCACTGTTTGGAATTATCATCATCTGATTCGCGCAGGTTAACTAAGATTTCGCGGGCAACCCCCGGTCCCCCATTAGCTAGAAGAAAATCAACCCGTGTTTTTTCAGCCGCACTAAGGCCCATCAACCCGGGGTGTGCATCGACAAGTTTCCGGATTTCGAGCCATTTGAATTCTTCGCGTTGCTCAAGGCCTTTAGGAAGCACTTTTGGAAAATCAACAAACCATAGAATTCTTGCAGCAACCCAAGGTTTTTGAGCAATTTCAGGATCAGCAAAAATCATCTTGGCAAGTGCATTCCTCTTGGAAGCATCCATTGCAATAATATGTTGCAATGCAATATATCGAGTTGCATTACAGCCAGAAGAAAGGCCAGAAATGATGCCTTCATTCGTAGAATAATCAATAGCAGGAACATGGGATTTCGAACCTTTGGGTGCAAGGCGATAAATACGCCCCTTGGTGGTATCCCCCATGCCATGCCCACCAACACCAGGATCATACCAGTCCGCTACAAAAACAGAACCATCGGGCGCAACTTTGACATCGCTGGGACGGAACCAACCATCGGTACTTGAAATCATGTTTTCTTGTTCAACCGAAAAACCAGCGCCATCGATTTTAGTATGGTAGCAGCGCAAGTTTCGGGGGCCAGCATCGGTATGTAAAGGTTGGCCCTGATACTTTGCAGGAAGTAATTGCGCTTCGTAAATACACATGCCAGTGGGGCTGCCAAAAAAAGTGCGCAAGATTTTAGGAACGATACCTGGGTCTTCTTCATGCCAATGGGTTTGGCCAGCCCCGCGGGGATGATATCCAAAATTACCACCGGGCATCACATAGCAAATACGCGTCTGTTGATTCCCATCATCATCGTTATCACTAATGAAAACGGTGCCATAACTATCAACCGCGGGCATGTAATTATTGCGAAAATTATGCGCAATAAGCTGAAGGTTATTACCATCGAGATCGCAGCGCCAAACAGTACCAGCCCTAAGATCGGTGGTGTTGGAAGACCATTTTTTACCTTTGCCATTGGCAGCCTGAAGATCTTTGACACCTGTATCGCCAATGGAAAAATACAATTTGCCATCAGGCCCAATTGAAATACCATGGACGCCATGGTCATGATCAAGCCCTTGGAAACCTGTTAAGAATTTGGTCGGAGGGCCATCCGCTTTGTCATCCCCGTCTTTATCTTCAAGCACCATGATATCAGGGGATTGGCAATAAAAGACTTTACGACCTGGGCCTTTAGCATCCTTTGCAACTGCAATACCAAGTGGCGACATAACATGCGGTGCTTGGTAAAAAGTAGTGGCTTTATCAGCCTTTCCATCGCCATCGGAATCGATGAGGATAACAATTCGATCGCCTTCAGATCGAAGAGGCGGTTGGTTTCGTAATTTTCTTCGATAGTTGACTGCCTCGCAAATCCAAGCCCTGCCCTTTTCATCAATATCAAATGCAGTAGGGTTAACAAAAAGAGGTTCTGCGGCCCAGACTTTAAGTTCCATACCTTCAGGAACGGAAAAAGTAGCTTCGGCTTTTTCTAAAGGGATTTGAGCCATTGCCGAATTTTGGACAGCTAAAAAGCCAACCAAAAGAATTATAGAAAATGAAAAAGCGGTTTTAATAGTCATCGAATACCCCATTCAGGCCAGAAAATAGACAATCAAAGCAGAACATAATAATACTCTAAATCCAGTGAGAATTAAAAGGTGTTTATTGAAATGCATTGATTTTTTAAAACTGCGACTGATCTGTACGAATTTAGATCAGGAGCGATGATTAACAGTAAGCCATTGAACCAAGGCCGTATGCCTCTTTCGGTGATCCTGTCGAGAAATTGCAATTTCCAGCGCTTTTTTTGTTCCCACCACAATCACTAACTTTTTACCCCGGGTTATTCCCGTGTAAAGCAAATTTCTTTGCAGCATCATGTAATGCTGGGTATGTATGGGAAGTACCACTGCTGGATATTCTGACCCCTGCGATTTGTGGATAGTTAAAGCATAGGCAAGTGAGATTTCATCCAGTTCACCAAAATCATAAACCACCAAACGGCCTTCAAAATCAACCGTGATTTCCTTCTCTGATTCATTGATTTCCTTGATGAAACCAACATCACCATTAAAGACTTCTTTCTGGTAATTGTTTTGCATTTGAATGACTTTATCGCAGTTGCGGAATTTGGTACCAAACCTTTCAATCTCAATTCTACCTGCAAGAGGATTCAATAAATCCTGCATTTTTCGATTGAACTCCCCTGCCCCCAATTCTGTGCGATTCATTGGTGTAAGAACCTGAATATCCTTCATGGGATCGAAATTAAATTTTTTGGGAATTCGATCATGCACCATGGCAAGAACTTTTTCTGCAACCTGAAGCGGGGCCTCAGACTCAATAAAAAAGAAATCCCCTTCTGCATTTGGAGCAGAGTCGGGGAATTCCCCATGTAATACAGAATGAGCTGCACGAACAATAAAACTACGCCCAGCTTGGCGAAAAATCTTGGTCAGCCTGACGGTGCTAAACATGCGGGAATCAATCATATCTGAAAGAATTCTTCCAGGACCAACCGAAGGAAGTTGATCAACATCACCAACTAAAAGCAGGCAGGCTTGTGCAGGAACTGCCCGCACTAGGTGGTGCATCAGCACAGTATCTACCATAGAAGTCTCATCAACCACAACAAGATTGGCCTCTAAAGGCTGGGAAGGGTCTCGCCTGAAGCCTCCGATAGAAGCATCAAATTCTAAGGTGCGATGAATGGTTTTTGCTTCTCTGCCAGTGCTTTCTGCGATCCTCCGTGCGGCACGGCCTGTAGGGGCACACAACACACAAGTTTTCCCAAATTTCTCGAAAAGGTCGAGAATCAAGCGGATAATCGTAGTTTTTCCAACGCCTGGGCCACCTGTTAAAATCAGAATCTTTTTAGCAGACGCCATCTGAACCGCTTGCAATTGCTGCTCATCGAGTTCTAGCCCACTTTTCGCAAGAATGTTTTTGATTTCACTATCGCAGTTTTTGGAATGAAGTGGATGTGCCCCTGTTGCTAATTTAAGCAAATTAGCAGCCAGGCTTTTCTCTGCGGTGTATAAAGCTTTTGCAAAAGCCCACTTCGATCCATAAACCGAATCGATGATGACCACCCCAGATTCAACTTCGGATGCAAGCGCTTCTTGAATAATAGCTATTGGAATAGTCGTAAGTTGAATTGCATGATCAATTAATTCTTCTTCGGGAACGCCGACATGGCCTTCATTTGCAAGGCGCTCTAAAGAGTAATAGATTGCAGCTCGGGCCCTTTCGAGGCCGTGGGGGTTGATACCTATTTTCTGTGCGAGTTCATCGGCAGTTTGAAACCCCACACCTCGAATATCCTTTGCAAGTCGGTAGGGGTTTTCACGAATAAGGGTTACAGCGTCCTGTCCATAGGTTTTAAAAATCCTAAAAGCTCTTGCGGTTCCTATCCCATAAGATTGCAGAAAAACCATGATGTCTCGAATGGTTTTATTTTCTTTCCAGCTTTGGCGAATGAGTTCGATGCGTTTTGGCCCCAGCCCTTTTATCTGTTTAAGAAAGCTGGGCGACTCATCAATGATTTGAAGTGTTTTAAGGCCAAACACGGTAACGATTTTTTGGGCATAACTGGGCCCAATTCCTTTAATAAGGCCGGACCCTAAATATTTTTCAATACCCGCAAGTGAATGGGGAGGGGAACAACGCAATGCTGCAGCTTTAAATTGAGGCCCGTGATCACGGTCTTGAATCCAAACCCCTTCGCCCTCAAGAAATTCCCCTGCGTTTACGGAAGGCAGATTACCTATTACTGTTACGAGGCCAATTTTTCCACGAACATGCACTTTTAGAACCGCAAAGCCATTTTCTGGGTTATGAAAAGTAACTCGCTCAATGACCCCAGACACAATTTCATTCATGGGCTACAGAATCCCAAACTAGGAAATAACAGTAGTAATCTTACCTAAATTGCACTCAGTTAGTTAAAATCCAATTAAAATTTCCAAAGAAGTTGAAACAAAAGTCCCTATTTCAGCTTATGGGTTACTGACTTTTCATACATTTCAGAAAAAACGTCCCCTCCTGACAACCCATTCTACCCACATTAACGTTTCGGTTTTGCCAATAATGCTGAAAAGGGAAATGGGGAAATATTTACTGATTTTGTTGAAAGTAATGACTGTAATTTGTCGATCTATTAATTAGAGCGACTTATTTTTGTTTTATGGTGAGGGCTTTGTGCCCAAACCAAACTTGAAATGTTTTCAAGAAGTTTTTCCTTGTTCATGGTTTGTATAGGGGGTTGGCATGAAGCGGATCTATGGAAGTATTCTGACGCTGGCAACTCTAAGTGGTTGCGTAACAACCGAAAACAGTGGCGGTAGTTTTATGGCACAACGCCGTGCCGAACAAAACCCTATCTCCCAAGATAGTATTGGCAGGGGCACTTACACCGCTCAATCAATACCCGGAGTTCAGGGGCCATGGGGTGCACCCGTGCCTGTAGCCGGCGCATACAGAGCAACCCCCATTTCAGGAGAAGCTGCTGCCAAGGCAATGATTGCCAACAGCGTTCCTCTTTCGATGGTGCAACAAGCATCATTTAAACCTGGTAGAATACCTGCCTCGCAAAACCCAATGCAACAGGCAATGGCTGGAATGCCCCCAGGCGCAATGATGCCCGGTGGCATGCTTTCACCTCCCGGAATGCCAGCAATGCCCGGTATGCCCGGTGGTATGCCAGGTATGCCCGGTATGCCAGGTATGCCAGGCGCAATGCCCGGAATGCCAGGGATGCCAGGTGGAAATAGCTCCGGCATGACACTAGCAAACCTTGGTATGCCAATGGGTGGCCATGGTGGAATGATGGGCGGTGCCCCAGCAAATATGCCAGGCGCAGTAAACGCAATGGGCGCACTGACAGGCGGTGGCGCACCATCAGCCCCGATGCCAGTACAAAGAACTGAAGTCAGGTTTATTGAACCAGCAGGCATGAAAATCTCATGGTTTGCTCCGGGTTCAGACGGCAAGCCTGGTTTTAATTCGCAATACCTTGAATCCCCCGGTCGATATAACTTCCTTCAGGCTGCAATATATCGCCTCAAACTTAGCGAAGTCCCAAATCGCCCCGGTGTGGAACTTTACCCCACCTTGGAAGTGGTACCAAGCACAGGCAAGACCAACACTTTCCTAGCACATAGCTCGGTTCCTGTAAGCTTTACGGAAGAAGATTTCCAACAAGTTGCAGCAGGTAATTTTGTGGTCAAGGTTGTTTATCTTCCAGACCCACAATTCCAAGATCTTGCAACCGCAGGTGGTTTGGATGAAGTTGTATCTTCCAGACTTGAACCAGGTGTTGACCCGATCGCTGAAGCTCAACGAAGAGGTAGCATTCTCTTGATCGTAAGATTAGGCAACATCGACTTGGAAGCGCCAAACACTCCAGCAATGGATGCACCTCCCGGAGGCGGCATGAGAATGCCAGTTCCCCCACAAGGAATGCAGGGCGGACCAGGTATGGGACGAATGGTGCCTTATGGTATCTCAGGCCCCGGGCCAATGCCTGGCCAACAGGGCATGCAAAGAATGCCAAGCATGCAAATGATGCCAGGTGCACCACTTAATCTTCCAAGTGTACCAAACATTGAACCTAAAACTTTGCCTTCCCCAGTCTCGCTTCCTTCCACCAGCATTAAGGAAGTGCCCGGGATTACTACCAGCCAGAGTAATAATGAAGAAACAACGATAATTCTCAAAAAGGAAACGCTTCCTTCAACAGGAACCTTACCCCCAACAGGATTAGAAATTGTTCCAGGGAATAATGGAATCACCACTAAGGTTCCAGAGATTAAAAGCGGAGTACCGCAATCAATAATCCCACCTTTTGTAAACAAGTAAAGGTGAGAGAAACTAAAGCCGGCGGTCGGGGCTACAATCCTCGAACGCCGGCCTTTTAATTACCTTGTTCTTTGGCACTAAGATTTGGCAAGAGTTCCATGAGGCTTTTCTATGCTTCACAAATACACAATATCTCTGACATGCGCCTTGCTGATCAGTCAAATTACTTACTCCCAGCAAATGGTAATGGGGCCAAACATTGGCCAATCACCAGTGCTGTGGTTAAATTTCCTTGCGCCAGAAGGAATAAAAACCACGATCTATCCTGGGAACAACAGGCAATTCGCACTGCCCGAAAAACAGATGGTTGGCATGAGGCCGGGTTATGTCTATCGCTTCAAAATGAATAATATACCAGGAAATCCTGAAGCAGAGCTCTACCCGACTTTAGAAGTAAGAGGCAGCTTGCAAATGCCTAAAGTTGCAAACCCTGTAAACTTTCCCGCACCCATTAAAATTAACAAACTTGAAATTGAATCCGCACTTAAGGGTAACTTGATTACAAAAGTCGTCTATCTGGAAGATTCAGAAAAAGCTGAAGCAGTAACCACTACAATTGAAAACCCAATCGAATCTTATGTTCCTGCTGATTCGAATCTGGTGCAAGATGCTAGAAATCGAGGCAGAGTAATGGTTATTTTCCGCATGGGTGGAAAAACAATCAGCGAACAGGAATTACAAGCTAATTCAATTCCCGGAACCGTACAGTTAGAGGGCGAAAAGTACCTGCCCGCTCCTAAATTTCCACCTATCATACCTTGCGAATCTTTTGCTTTTTTTGACCCTAAGCTTGGGCCACGATTTTCCAAAGCAGAACTGATTTACGATGGTGGCGACCAAATACCCAAGGCAGGCTATGACAATCAAGGCAATCTTCAGGGCGTGAACCCCGAAGATACCATTGCTCAATACACCGATACCAGTGGCAAAAAAAGAATTGCACGCTCTAACCGTGTTATCCTTTCCGCACCAAGATTTGCAATCCTTGCACAAGAAACCGTTTGGGCTAATGTGAATACGGTTCAAACTTTCAACGAACAAAAAGCAACTATCACGGATAGCCAGTATCGCACCAACACACCAAGTCTTCAGGCAAGGGCCATGAATCATCTCAATAGCTTCAAGGGCGACCTAAGGCTAAAGGGCACCGAAAATACCGTAGGCTTAGGAGAAATCCATCGGCTTGAAATTTTAAGGGCCCAAACTCTTGATCTTTTAGTCAGAGAATCGATCAATTCTGAATCTACCATGAGTGCGCGAGACAAACAAAAAGTTGCCTTTAAGCGACAAACTGAAAATGTTAAAAAGTTTTCTTCCTCGCTGGGTCTAAGAGAAAATGCTGGCATCGAAGGAACCAGCGTAGTGGCACGAATTCAAAATGGCGCTGAAGTGATAAAAGCTAATGTGCAAACCCGCGAAATTGTTATCACCGAAGATGAAGCTTGTGAAATAGAAACTGATAAGCCTCTTTCTCTTTTAAAGTTAGCTGACAAACCTACCGCAAAGGTTGGCGAAATTGTCACCTTTACTCTTCGTTACACGAATCTGGGTAGCAAACCCATGTCCGATATCGCAGTCACCGACAGCCTCGCAACCAGGCTAGAATATGTTCCGAGCACCGCAGTTTCTGATCGAGATGCGGTTTTTACCATTCAAAAAAATGAATCTGGCTCACTGGTTTTGCACTGGGAGATCACAGGCAAATTAATGCCAAAAGAATATGGGATCATCCGTTTCCAAGCTAGAGTACGATAGACTTTAACTTCACTAAAATGGGTTTAGTTTTTTGACTTTTTAAGAATCTCATCCAACTTCGCAGGCAACTTTTCTACCTCAGCTTCATCCTTGGCCTTCAGTGCATGTAAAACTTTTCCTGCCTTGAAAACAAATACCTCCGTAACTGAATCGGAAGATAGCCGATAAGCAGGCGGACCAGGATTGTATTCAAATCTGCCTACAGGTGTGCCCGCCAAATTATGCTCGTTTGCCCATTTCAACAAATTAGCATCTTGCGTACTATCCTCACTTACTAAAGTTACCCAACCTTTAAATTCTGGCCTCGCTTTTGATTGCTTTTCAATTAATACTGCGACTTTAGATAACCCATCCGACATTTTCTTGGTGAAAACAATCACACCTTCCTTTTCCGATTGTTCACACACATAACAATGTAATTTCCCTCTTTCAGGACCTGAAGCCACCAACATCGTATAAGGGGGTACTTTTTTGTTTAATAAACCAGCATTTTCATTCAGCATTAAACTCGGCAGAATAAATAGAATAAAAGGTATTACATTTTGCATTGGATTTTGCCCTATTCAGGTATGTTTGACTCAACAAATTGATTTTACTCTTTTTCCTTACCAAATCAAAGCTGATTGCCTTCAAATCCTAAAACCCTCCAAACCACCCATTCAAACATAGTTAAATTGTTTAAAATAGATCATAGTTCCACGGTCGATCTTGACGAATTACTTAGATAAAGAGATCTTGTAAAACTTGATGCTAATAGTGCATAGGAAGGTACTTAGGCATAATAGATTTACAAAGTCTTAGACTTAGGCCAAGGAAGGCTCATGATAAAGTCTGGATCACAAGGAATTGATTTCATTAATTCTCAAGCAATTGATTTTGCTCGGGAAGTTCTGCACGAAGAAGCTGCGGCTTTAAATCTCGTAGCACAAAGACTCGATGAAAATTTCTTGCTAGCACTTCAAGCTATTTGGGAAATGACCACCCAAAAGGTAGGCAGAATTGCAATTACCGGCACAGGCAAAAGCGCTGATGTTGGACTTAAAATGGTTGGCACCCTTAATTCTACTGGAACTCGAAGCTATTTCTTGGATGCAGTAAGGGCGGTGCATGGCGATCTTGGAATGCTTCACCCTGAAGATATTGCACTGGTTCTATCGCACAGCGGAGAAAGCGAAGAAATACTTAGGCTGCTTGGCCCATTGCAAGAACATTGTAAAAAAATAATTGGCCTGACTGGAAACAAATACAGCACACTCGGAAAAAAATCGGACATCACCATAGCTTATGGTCCGCTAGATGAAGTTTGCCCATTAGGATTGGCACCCAGTGCAAGCAGCACTTCCATGATAGCCCTTGGTGATGCCATGGCTTTTTGCCTAATCAAAGCGAATCAATTTTGTCAGGAAGACTTTGCAAAGTTTCATCCTGCGGGCAGCCTTGGAAAAAAACTCATGCGGGTTGAAACCGTCATGCGTCATGGGCATGAACTTCGCTTAGCATCTCAGCAAGATACCGTGCGGACCGTATTTTCCAAATCAAGCCAACCTGGCAGAAGAACGGGTGCGGTTATCCTGATCGATTCAGATGATAAACTCTGCGGTATCTTCACCGATAGCGATCTGGCCCGCTTGATCGAGACCAGAAACGATCATGCATTAGACAAACCGATCTCAGAAGTGATGACTAAAAACCCTAAGACAATACTTTTAGGTTCAAAGGTTGTTGATGCAATTGAACTCATGAAACTAAAAAAACTCAGTGAAATCCCTGTTGTTGACGCAAGTAATATCCCAAGAGGATTGCTCGACATTACCGATCTGATCAGCCTTGCGCCTGCTATGGTTATCCCTTCATCCAAGGTGGCGTAATAAAGAAAATGACCGCAACCAAAACACTTACACTTTCAGAACGATGCAAAGCAATTAAGCTAATTGCAATGGATGTTGATGGTGTGCTAACTCAGGGCGGGATCATCCACGACGGCACGGGCAAGGAGTGGAAAGTTTTCCATGTACGCGATGGCTCGGTGCTTAAAAAACTCAACAAGTTTGGTATTGCCACAGCTATCATCACGGGGCGCAGTTCTGTTGTTGTCGAATACAGGGCAAAAGAACTTGAAATTGACATGGTTTTCCAAGGGGTGAGTAATAAAGCAAAAGCCCTCGAGGAAATTATTTCATCGACTGGCATTACAGCCCAAGAAATTGCATACATCGGCGACGATCTTGCTGATATTTCGATCATGAAGTCTTGCGGTTTGGCAGCTTCACCTAACGACGCTTGTTTTGAAGTCCGAAATTGTTCGAACTTTGTTAGCAAAAATCCCGGTGGTAAATCTGCGCTACGCGATCTCGTAGAAATCATTCTGAAAGTTCAGGGTAAGTGGAATCACCTATGTGCATCCCACTTAAATTAATTTATCGAGGCGCAGTATGACGAAGGAGTGGTTCTAAAGTGTGGACTCCGAAGCGAATCTTAATCCTTGGATTCGGGTTCTCCCTATTTATGGCGTTGTACTTTGTTTACGCCTATTTTTTGGGAGCAATCGATGGTATTCCCCCGTTGCCTCTTGCTTTTAGTGCACGGGCCAAGGAAGATCTTCCACCACTTCCAGTAAGACCAACCAGCAGAGTTGTTACAAAATTACAACAAGCATTCGGGCTCGATTGCCCTGAAGTTCAACGAAAAATCAAAATCGAACTTAACTCCCGCAGCATGCTTTTTGCAGCAGATAGTTTCCAGATCGAACCAGATGGCAGAGTACGCTTACTGCCTTTGAGTGTCGTGGTTTTCAATAAAGATAAGAATGAAAACAAGCCTTTGGAAATTAACACTATCCGAGGCGAGGTTGCCTATCTGAAGTTTGACCGACCAATCGTAAACCTGACCGACATCGGGAGCAGGAAGATTATTGGTGGAGAAATTTCCGGAAAAATAGAGATAATCAACAATCGTAAAACTTCATCGCGAGATGATGACCTTTTCATTTTCATTCCTAAGGGACCCCTATTTTATCAGGAAAACAAACAACTCATTTGGACAGCCGATTCAATTCACCTTACCGACAACCACAGCAAACCAAGGCCGACAGAAGTTCATGGCCAAGGCATGGAAATGGAACTTTTAACAGAAGCATCCATACCTGCCCCGATCCAAGCTAAGAAAACAAAGAGTGACAATATTCTTGGGGTAAAAAGAATTAAGCTACTTGCACAGGTTGATATGCATCTTTATGTAGACAATGATTCGAGCTTTTTAGGCGCAACACCTGAAAAAGAAAAAAAAGAAGCAGCCAAAGGACTTCCAAAAGAAAAAGCACACATTGGTATCAAAACCTTGGGAACTTTTGACTACCTCATTCAAAAAGGTCGAGATATTGCTACTTTTGATGCCTGCATTTCTCCTGGAACTCCAAAACGCGATGTCATTGTTACCAGACATCATGAAGGAAAAGGACAAATCGATCAGCTAGTTTGTGAAAAGCTCGAAATCAATTTAAAACGAAAAGACAGTGTAGGGCCTGCTTCAGGCATTCAAAACGAAGAAAAAAGCCTTAGCTCTGGCATTGATATTGAAAACGCTCTCGCTACGGGAAAAGAAGTTGTTTTAATTTCTGAAGAAGAAAAACTAGAAGCTCATGGCAACAGCTTCTTTTATGATGCAAAAACATCGACAGCAACCTTAAAAGGTTCACCTGAGATGTGGGCAATCAAAGAAGGAAATGTTCTTCATGCGGTTGATATGACAATCCAAAACGAGAAAGCTGACCCCAAGAACCCTGCTGCAAAATCCTTCCAAAAAGCTACCGCAAAAGGACCGGGTTGGATCGATATCACGGAAAAAGACAAAGACAAAAAAGGCAAACCTGTTCGAGCCACCTGGAAAGATCAACTCGTTTCCACCAGGGAAGGAAATTTTGATTTGCTTATCCTCACTGGCGATGCAAGATTTGATGACCCGTTGCATGACCAAAATTTACATGCGGATACTTTAAAAGTTTGGCTTAAAACTGCAGGGCCAAACAAACCAGCCATCATTGATGCTTCGAAAAATAAGGAGCAACCACTTCAAGCAGCAGTTATCCCTTCCGGATCAGGTAAAAAACTCCACCGGGTTGAAGCAATTGGTAACGTATCCGCAGATTCCAAAGACCTTATCATTCGAGACAGTGGTCGGCTTTCAGCTTGGTTCAAAGAAATATCCACAAAGAATGCATTAACCGTCAGTAATACCCCTGCGCCCAATCAACCAAAACCTACTATTGCTTCACAAAATAATACGACCCAACCTCCTCCACCAATTTCTGTCATTCCCAATATGGAAGTGAAAATTGATGGAATAAACAATAACAATAAAAAACCTTCCACTACGCATAGGCCCATTCATTTGTCCGCTAGATCGATTGAGGCTTGGGTCGACCAAGTTGAAAACAAAAACAAACTCGAAAGGTTTTGGACCGAGGGATCTGTCACCGTTAAGCAAGATTCTGAAAAACCTGGCGAAAAAGGTGTCGATATCAAAGGCGACACTTTGCAAATGACTGCTCATCCTGATGGTAATTTTCTTGTCGTAACTGGCGACTTGGCCCAACTGCGTATGGATCGGATGTTAATCGTTGGCCCTGAAGTTAACATCGATCAAGCCACCAACAAAGCATGGGTAAACGGGGTTGGTGCCATGCAAATGGAAAGCACAACCAACTTCCAAGGAACCAAACTTAATAAAGCCGTCCCTATGGAAGTACATTGGAATAAATCGATGTTCTTCAATGGGAAATTTGCTGAGTTTCATGGCGGCATTCAAGCTGAACAAGAAAACTCGCGCTTAGCCTGCCAGTCGCTTCAAGTCTTTTTTGATAGGGCTGTTTCCTTAAAAGGTGGAAATAAATCTGAGCAACCCGCTCGCGTTCAAAATCTGGTATGCGACAGAAGTGTCAGGGTTGAAGAAATTATCCGAGAAGATGACAAAATCATAAAGTACCATCGAATTCAATCAATCACTCTTTCGATGAATAAGCTGGACAAGGATGATCTAGATGGAAAAGAAGGCAGCGATGGTAATGAAGTGCGTGCTTCAGGGCCTGGAGAAGTTAGAATTATGCAGCGTAGCGGAGGCGACATCGCTTTAACTCCCCTTGGTCAAGAAAAACAAAACCCTGCTGAAATAAAAACCAATAGCAAAGCCAGCGAAGATGAGATGAAACTTACCCAAGTAAGTTTTTTACGAAGCATGTACGGCAACAGCAAAAGAAACACAGCAACGTTCCTAGAAAATGTCAGAGTTTTAAATTTCCCATCTGAAAATCCAAACATTGAAATTGATCTTGAATCCGTCATGGATCATCTTCCCAAGGGAGGAATGTATCTACGTTGCGACAGGTTGGATGTATTAAGCAAACAAGGCAAAAACAAATCCCAGCAGGAAATGATCGCAAAGGGTAGAGTCATTGTGCAAGCGCAAGAGTTCTGGGGTAGAGCAGAACAAGTCTCTTATGAAGAAGCAAAAGAGTTGGTTGTTTTTTATGGTGGAGAAACAGGCCTTGCAACTTTGTACAAAAAGACGAGGGTGGGTGTTCCGCCTGAAGAAATCAAAGGCAAAAAGATTACCTACAATCGTACTTCGGGCCAATTTAAAATCGATGAGGGTCGCTGGCTGAACAGCGGGTCAAATTAAAAAAATCCCCCGACTGTATAAACAATCGGGGGATCTATTTGCATTTTAATACGATTCAATTAAGGCAGTTCAATTACTTCAATCTTTTTGATTTTCACAGTCGAACCTGGGTCATGTTGCTGAATAGCAAAATGGCCTTCAACCAATTTAAGATTATCCCCAGTCAACTTGGTGTCGACAGTAATTTTACCATTTACCTTGATTACAACATGATCGCCATCCGCCAAGACTTCTTGGGTAAAGAAAGTATCAGGCTTTACAAGTTGCTCATAAATGAGGCAATCTTTAACATTGTAAAGGCTTCCAGTGCGTACCTTGTCGCCACCTGAACTGTTAATTTGTGCTTCCAATCCTTTAGGGAATGCTTTGCCAAATTTCGTTCGAAAATATTGTCCGCTATTACCTTTATCGCTGATGGAAACTTCTAATTTGTACCTGAAATTCTTGTAGTTTCCTTTTTCGCTAAAAAGGTGCCCAGCCTTGCCGGTGCCAATGATCATACCGTCAACAACTTCCCATTTGGCTTTATCATCAGGGTGGGTTTTCCAACCAGTTAAATCTTTGCCATTAAAAAGGGAAACCCATTTTTCATCTTTCGCATCAGCAGCTATTAAAGTGCTATGCAAAAGGACTGTAGAAATCAAAACTGTGAAAAACAAGCGAAACAGGGTAAACCGATTCATCAGAAGATCCTCTAAAGAAAAAAAGCTACTCAAAAAATTAGTGTATCTTATCTTGTTGCAATTGAAAAAGAAAAAGACTCAAAGATTCAAAACCCATCGGGTTTCTTTTTGACGGGATAGTATCGCCAAAATAAAGCTGCAAGTAGTAAGCCACCGCCCATCCAAGTACTTATTGAAGGCGCATCTTTATCCGGTGCAATCAAATAAGCCCAGACCGGGCTAAGCACGGGCTCCAACAATGTCAGAATTCCAGCTTCTTGTGGACTTATGATTTTCAAACTTTTGGCAGTCATCAAATAAGGCAGGCCTAACTGAAAGACACCGAACATAAAAAGAATAAGCAGTTGATTCGTAGTAGGCAATGGCATCATCATTACGAATGGCATTAAAACCAAAGCCGCAACAAGGAGATTACAAAAAGTGATCCATGCAGGCGAAACATCATGCAGAGAGCGGATACCAGTAAGAACAAAGGCATAGGTTAGGCCACTACCAAGTGCGATCAAAATCACCACGCCCTCACCTGCATGCCAACCACCTATTACAATTATCATGATGCCAACCAACGCTGGGAAAACAGCTTGGATCGCTCTTAGATCCGGCTTTTCTTTCAACAAGAATATCGAAAAAAGAACACACCAAATAAGTGATGTGTATTGAAGTAATATGGCATTTGCAGCAGACCCCATGGCAAGAGCGGTTACAAACAAGGCATTCATGATTGCAAATGAAATGGATGTAAAGACCATGCCTTTTGCAAATTTAACATCTTTTAAGCGCACAAAAAGGCTGATGCCCAGGGATGCAAATAAAACGCGAAAGAATGCCATCTGCAAAGGATGGATCTCAGGGCCAGCATCGTTTTCGAAAGTGGTTTGCAACCATCTTGTAAAAAAACCACTGGTGCTCCAAAGGATCGACGCAATGATCAACAAGGCTCTAGCCTTCGACAATCCAGCCGTAGACTCTGATTCTATTTGCTTATTTGTCATGAATTATTTGTTTTCGAATCGGGTTGGGGCCTGCAATTCTTCTGAAAAACCTCGTACCCTGCGTGTTGCATTCCTACTTTTTGATAAACCTCTTTGGCAATTAAATTGTGGATTTCAACATAAAGCCTTATTGCTACAACATCCAATTGAGCCAAAGCTAACATTTCAACATGATTGAATAAAGATTTAAAAACACCCTTTCCCCGAAAACTAGGCTCTACATAAACACTTTGGATCCACCAAATCCAACCATTGCGCCAGTCACTCCACTCAAAAGTAAACATCACCTGCCCTATAGAAGAACCTTCATATTCCGCTAAAAAATACGAACCTTTGGCAGAATCATTGAGGCAATTGGCAACGCCCAAGGAAACAACTTGATCGTCAAGCACCAGTGATTCTGTTTCCAAAGCCAAAGCTTTGTTCATTTTAACAATGGAAACTACATCTTTTTGATTCGCCTTTCGAACATTTATCGACATAATTGCCTTTATGACAAGTGGGGCGAGTTTTAATAATCATTCTATAATTTTGGAGCGCCTTTTGATGCAACTTGAATCTTTCATTCGCGATATCCCTGATTTTCCCAAACCTGGAATTATGTTTAAGGATATCACGCCTTTATTAAGCGATCCAAATGCATTTCAATCTTCGATCAACAGCCTGCAGGAATTAGTGAAATCAGTTAAAATTGATGCTATTGCTGCAGCAGAAGCTCGAGGCTTCTTATTCGCTGCACCTTTGGCACTACTATTAAAAAAACCTTTGATTCTTTTACGAAAGCCTGGAAAATTACCCTATAAAACCCACTCTTTACGCTACGATCTGGAATATGGCAGTACAGAATTGCATATGCACACCGATGCGGTTAAGCCAGGCGACAATATATTGCTCATTGATGATGTTTTGGCTACTGGCGGGACAATGAAGGCCGCATGCGAATTAGTAAAAAAAGCGGGTGGAAATGTTGCAGCATGCGCCTTTTTAATAGAATTAAGTTTTTTAAAGGGAAAAGATCAGCTCCAAGGATACGAATACTTTAGCCTTGTTACTTACTAATCAAATTTTGCTTAGAGAATGAATATGTTAGATTTTTCCAAGACCGGTGGTTTGATTCCTGCGATTGCACAAGATGCCAAAACAGGCGAAGTTTTAATGCTTGCCTATATGAATGAAGATGCTTTTAATGAAACCCTGAAAACCGGTAAAGCTGTTTATTTCAGTAGAAGCAGGAATAAACTTTGGCGTAAAGGCGAGGAAAGCGGGCATTTTCAGATCGTCAGGGAACTTTTTATCGATTGTGATGCGGATACAGTACTAGTTAAAGTTGAACAAATTGGCGGGGCCGCATGCCATGAAGGGTTTTCTTCCTGCTTTTTTCGTAAATTAATCGATGGTAAGACCGAAGTTATTGGATCGAGAATCTTTGACCCTTCAAAGGTGTATAAGAAATGAGCAACCCTAAGATTTTACGCGTGGGAATTCCTGCTGGTAGTTTGCAGGAAGCCACGGGTGACTTATTCCGCAAAGCTGGATATAAACTTACTTTTCAGTCCAGAAGTTATTACCCTTCGATTGATGACCCTGAAATTCATTGCACCTTGATCAGGGCCCAAGAGATGCCCCGCTATGTCGAAAACGGCTCGCTTGACTGTGGCCTTACTGGTTTCGACTGGGTTCAAGAAAGCCAGGCTGATGTTACAATCATGACGGAACTAGTTTTCAGTAAAGTTAGCAAGAGACCCGTCCGCTGGGTTTTAGCTGTTCCCGAAAATTCTGATATCAAAACCATCTCCGATCTTAAAGGCAAACGCATTGCAACCGAGGTGGTCAATATCACCAACCGTTGGCTTGCAAGCCATAAGGTCGAAGCTCAAGTGGAATTTAGTTGGGGCGCAACCGAAGTCAAACCCCCAAGATTCGCTGATGCAATTGTCGATGTAACTGAAACGGGAAGTTCCTTAAGGGCTAACCAGTTACGGATTGTTGCAGAACTTCTTGAAAGCACGACCCGATTCATTGCAAATAAGGCTGCTCATGAAGATTCTTGGAAACGCAAGAAAATGGACGACATGGTGCTAATGCTGAAGGGCGCTTTGGCAGCAGAAGGCAAAGTCGGATTAATGATGAATGTGCCTCAGAGTTCATTGGAAGAGGTATTAAAAATATTGCCCGCTCTGCAAAAACCCACTATTTCTTCTCTCTCTGATCCTTCTTGGGTCGCATTAAACACCATCCTAGATGAAAGCGTTGTTAGGCATATAATTCCAAAATTAAGCTTGGCGGGGGCCAAAGGAATTGTGGAATACCCACTTAATAAAATCATTGAATAAAACATGAAAATTGCATTCACAGCAGATTTACATCAGCCAATCACCCCTTTATGGCAGGTTGAACAGCTTGTAAAAGAGATTTCAGAATTTGGCCCAGATGTTCTTATTCTGGGTGGCGATTTGGGGGAATCAGTTCAGGATTTCGAAAAATGCCTGCGTCTCTTTCGAAAATCTTTTACCTGCCCTTTACTTGTTTACCCTGGAAATCACGATTTATGGGTACGAAGATTTAGCGACAGTAAAAAATTGTGGTTCGAAGAGTTACCTAATATCACCAAGGATTCAGGATGCATTTGGCTTGAGGGAAGTTCTTATGTGCAAAATGGCATCGGGATTGCGGGAACCATTGGCTGGTACGATTACTCTGCGGTAGATTCTGGGATTACTCACTCTGAACTGCACTTTGCCCAGGAAAAATTCAATTTTAATAGTGATGCATTATTAGTTGATTGGGAATGGTCGGATCCTGAATTTGCGCTGCGGGTTTCAGGCCCGTTTTTGGATCAATTAAACACTTTAGACAATAATCCTGCAGTTCATACCATCATTGCTGCAACCCATTTTCCGATATTAGAAGAACAAATACACCGTGACGATCATAAATCAGGCTGGGCGTTTTCCAATGCCTATGCTGGAAACCTCACCTTGGGTAAGCAAGTTCTTAAAATAAAGAAGTTAAACCAAGTATTAAGCGGTCATACCCATATTGGAAAAAGGGGCTCCATAGCACGAAATGGTCTAAACCCCGTATCCTATCAAGTTTTAGAAGCAGATTATCAAAAACCTGCCATGATAGGTCTTGCAATTTAAAGTACAAATCGGCCATGAAGGAATAGTGAAAATTTAGAGTTCAAAATAGGTTGGCTTTACCCAGACAGCCTATCTCGCAATTTTTGTAAAAACTTTGCTTTTCACTTAAGCGTGACAAATTAACACGCCGATATAATTGATGTGGCGGTGTAAAAGGATTTACACCCGAAGAAACTTTGCTCTGGCAATGGAGTTACAAGGGAATGTACCGCTGGTTAGGCCAATTGGCCGCCAACCACCCTTGGAAGATTTGTTTTGCGTGGCTTCTCTTTGGAGTTACCGCAGCATTTCTAGCACCGTCTTGGGAAAAAAACTCCCAAGATGATGATATTCGCTTTCTGCCTGCCCGTTGCGACAGCGTCCGCGGATACAAACTCTTAGAAGAAGCGTTCCCGAACGACATTTTTGCAAGCAAAGTCATATTCCTTGTTGAGAGAAAACAAGGCGCATTCACCGCTGAAGATTACGATTATCTCGATCAAGCCGTTACCTCAATCAAACAATTAGCCAAGGATGAACCCGATTTGCAAATCGGAAAAGTCCTTTACGAAAAAGAACCTGTAATTGGGAAAAAACTTAAAAGTATCGATGAAACCTGCACCTTGGTGCAAGTTTTTCTTGCTACGCCTTTCATGGCTAACCAAACTCGTTTAACCGTCGATAAAGCAGAGAAAGTATTTAGAGAACATTTTCCCACCCAAGCAGGTGGGGCTGTTCAAATTAAAGTAACTGGTATCGCTGCAGTAGGTAGAGATTTGATTAGCGCTGGTGCTTCCAGCCTAGATAGTACAACTCTGGCTACGATTCTTTTGGTGATTGTAACCTTGTTATTTGTATACAGGGCCCCTGGGTTGGCGATTATACCGTTAATCACCATCGTTCTTTCAGTTTGGATTGCACTCAATTTATTAGCGGTATGTACTTTAATCCCTGGGTTTCACTTAATGAATATCAGCAAGATATTTGCCATCGTGATGCTTTATGGCGCAGGAACTGATTATTGCCTATTCCTCATTAGCCGTTACCGAGAAGAATTATGCAATGGTTTAAATCCCAAGGAAGCAATTGCTGCGGCGGTTGAACATGTGGGGCATGCCATTGTTGCTAGTGCAGGAACGGTAATATGCGGGCTAAGCTTAATGATACTGGCGGAGTTTGCCAAGGTTCGTTGTGGCGGGCCTGCGATCGCATTAGGCTTAACAGTCGCTTTATTTGCATCGTTAACGCTAGCGCCTGCATTATTAAGGCTATGTGGTCAATTGGCATTCTGGCCTGGAAAACTACCTGTTGCAATTGCTCCAGAAAAAGAACACGCTGCTTGGTTCCGCTTTGGTGATATGGTTGTTTCCCACCCAATCAGGGCCTTAGCGGTGATTACCGTTGCACTCGTGCCCCTTGCAATCATTGGCCTTCAAGTAACGCCCAACTACAACACCACGGGCGAGCTTTCCAGAAAAAGCCAAAGCGTTCTTGGATTACAAGCAATACAAGAACATTTTACCCCAGGCGAACTTGGGCCTGTCATTGTGCTACTCGAATCTAATAAGCCTTGGGACAACCAAGAAGGCAAAAGACTTTTAAGCCACTTGAGTCAGGGTTTTCTAAAACTTTCCGGGGTTTCGGAAGTACGAAGTTTAACTCAACCTCTGGGCATGCCTGTTAAAGAACCCAAGGGCATTAATGAAGATGCGCAGGGCATCCTTAAAAAGCTCTGGTCCAATGTGTTGGCTGGAGTTGATGACCAGATCATGCGGGTTGCTCGCGAATATTATCTGGCAACCCTTGTGAATCGCGAAGGGCGCGAAAAAAACAAACTCAAATATATTACAAGGCTCGAAGTTGTTCTTAAAACTGACCCCTTCGAACTTGCGAGCCTGCCTACTTTGGATAGCCTTCGTTATTGGGCTAGAGAACAATTGCCTATTGCTGCTGGCAGATCCAGAGTCATTAATGCTGAAATTTATGGCCTTACTGTTGCTGCACAGGATATGTCCACCGTTACTGAATCCGACCGATTTAGAATCAACTGGATGGTTCTCGTTGGTATCTTCCTTATATTGCTCTATCTGGTTCGAAGCCCATGGCTTGCAGCCTATCTGCTTGTCACCGTTCTTTTCAGCTACTTTGTCACCCTTGGGGCTACCGCATTGATGGCTCATTGGTACGATGGCAGGGCTATCGGGGAACTTGATTGGCGCGTGCCTTTCTTCTTGTTTATTATCCTTGTGGCTGTTGGCGAAGATTACAACATCTTCCTAATCACCCGAATGATTCAAGAAAAAGAGATTCATGGCGCAGTTGAAGGAACACGAAAGGCCTTGGCGCTTACCGGGGGAACGATCACCTCGTGTGGACTAATCATGGCGGGTACATTTGCAACTTTAATGCTTGCAGGATTAAATACCTTGTTTCAGATAGGATTTGCACTGGCATTTGGTGTATTGCTTGACACTTTTATTGTAAGACCAATTTTAGTGCCTGCATTCACTGTGCTGATTTGGAAGAAACTTGAAGGTGCAGAAACCGCAAAAATCCATCGACTTCGTTATCGCGAAAAATTGCGCAAGGCAATATAAAAAAAGCGCACACCTTAAATTAAAGATGTGCGCTTCATTTTTTAATTTAACAAACTACTTTGCAGCGGTCTTTTTGTTCAGAATTTTGCTGAGTTGGGACTTCAATCTTGAAGCCTTATTGGCATGCATGGTTCGCTTTGCTCCAGCTTTATCAATCTTACTTGATGCAAGATTGAACTGCTTCTGCAATTCTTCAGCCGAACCTTCAGATGCATTCCTTACATTTTTTACAAGCAAGGTAATGTCACGAAGAGCAGCACGGTTAAGTGCACGCCTTTTTTCGGACTTGCGCAAGTTCTTCTTGGCACTGCTCGTGTGAGGCATAGAAACTCCTGTCAATCAATTAGCGGGTCAAAAATATTCGTCAAGTAATTAGTTTAATAGCAATAATAGCAAGCGACAAGGGCCATGTACGCAATTCTTACCACTCTAGGGAGTGAACTTTTGTCCACGACTTCTTGTTTTCTTCGAGTAGTGGTTCCTTATTAGTTATAAAAACACTTAGCAAATCGTCCTCGGAAACCAACGAATTAAGCCACTTCGATTTCCCTTGTAAGTCTATTGGAAGATTGAACTTAGGTCCTCCTCGCTGAGACTCGACCAAGGATTTAATTTTTGATTCTTTTACTTCTAGCAAATGGGATAAATCAATTGAAATTGTAATAAACCCTTTGATTTCTTCCGAGCGTACAGTTTCTTTTAAAACACTTAAAACATTTTTTACGTACAGGGTTACTTCATCATCGGTCAGTGATTTTCCCGGAAAAATATTCTCGAGAAGGTCGGGAAGTCCTTTGGGAACTACGATCAAGCGGGCCTTTTCCAACAAGAAACCCGCACCCAAATTAACTTTCATTTCTTCGTTTTGCCTTCGCTCGATTTCAATTTTCCTTATAAAAGCCCGCTTTTGTATCCCCGCACTTATCCCCAAACGAACCAAGCTTGGCAGCCTGACACCAAATTTATCTAAAATCCCTTTTCGCATACAGGCCTTAGCAAGCTTATCAAGGCGCAGAGATATTTTATCCAAGACATTTCGGCCCAGCTTATTGACTAAAGAATTCCCCTGCGGTTTGGCCACTGGAGAGAACGCCCAATTATGTGTGTTTTTACTTAAATAAGCAAAAGTCGACCTGAGGAGAGGATCCACATCGCCCACCTGATGCCAATGCATTTTAAGCCTCTTGGGGCAAGCCTCAATCCAAGCGTCCAGAAAGGCCCGAGTTAAGTTCAATGATTTTTCTTTATTGATTTGTATTTCAGGTCGAAACAAAGGGCTATAATTCAATCCACCGAACCAACCCGGGGCTCTAGGAAAATTCAAATGCAACACACCCAAAACCCCAGAAGCCTCTAAGCATACATCCATAACGCTTAACGCATTTTTTAAAAGTTTTGTATCGATCCTAGGTTGCTCTAACGCTAAATATTCTGCACCCTCAAAATGAATCTGTTTTGCTGCGAGATTTTTTATGTTTGAAATGAATTCTTTTGGACTCTGCAAAACCATATCGAGCCAATCTTCTTTAACCCACGAAGTTGCCAGAAGACCATCGGGGAAGGTGATACCCTCCATCTGAATCCAACCTTCTTGAATTCCAGCAGCGAGGTCGGGAGTTAGAACCGAATTCAGCATTTTATGGCGATTAAATTCTTGAGGTGTTTTAACATTTTTGCTAGGAAACAATTCAGTTCCTAATTCTAGAGAACTAGGGTCAAATTCAGCTTTATAGGCAAATTCAGGGTATTTCAGAGCAATATCGGGGTGCCCAAATTCCCGAACCGTTCTAGTCACCGCAAATATTACATCTTCCTGCTTTAAAGTAGCACCCGGGTTTTCTGATGCCAAGAAATACGATGTTGCATCTGCCAATTCTCTTGCAAGAAAGGGATCAGGCTTACCCAACATTACTCCTGTTTCATATAAGTCTTTGCAGATATGATCTTCTTGGAATGGCACTAATCTGCCATCTTTCTTCATAATCCAAGCGGGCAAAGGTGGGGCATCTGGGTGCTTCATCTAGACTATAGTAGGATTCTATCGATCAAGTGGGAAGGAAAGAAATCCTTCGACCAGACACCTTGACAGCTAAACACTAGTTGTGCCAATCTTTATGATTGCGAATCATTTAGTTTTTTTTGCAGGCACAAGGAAGTGCAAATGGCATCAGCTTCATATGGATGTTTATCATTGGTAATCCCTGCCTACCGGGAAGAAAAAGGTATTGGCCAGGCAATCATTGAAGCAGAAGAAGCTCTATCGTTATTAAATCTGAGCGACTATGAAATTTTAATAATTGATGATGGCAGTTCGGATGCAACTTTTGAAGCGGCCTCTCAAATAGCCAGCCTTTATTCTCACACTAAAATCATCAGGCATGAAAACAATCAAGGATATGGCGCAGCTCTTCGCACGGGGTTTGAGGCTGCTCGTTTTGAATTCGTGGCATTCACCGATGCTGACTGCCAATTTTATCTTGAAGATCTTTCTAATTTACTTGAAGCAATCAAAAGTTCGGACATCGCTGCAGGATATCGCTTTGACAGACAAGACCCGAAGTTGCGTATCTTTTTATCCAAAGGCTACAACTTTTTAGTGCATTCTCTTTTAGGGACTGGCGTTAGAGATTGTGATTGCGCATTAAAGATATTCCGAAAATCAGCGCTTGAGAAAATTCTTCCCGATGCTAAAAACTTTTTCGTCAACACCGAGATGTTTCACAAGGCTGCTTGCAACGATCTCGTCATCAAGGAAGTGCCTGTAAGACACAGATTGCGTTATGCAGGAAGTAGCAAAGTGGGTTGGATGGAAGTCCCTAAAACATTAAAAACGCTCATCCCTTACTGTTTCAGCAATCATTTTTTCAACAGCCCGGAACAAACACCTCCTTTTAAAGCTTGGAAGAAAAGTGAGAGGATGGCGTATTTTGCAGGTGCTATGTTACTGCTCATTTTTTCCTCACTATTATTCGCATCGAGCCTGCGAGCGCCTCTGCTAGAACCTCAGGAAGCTAGATATGCAGAAGTTCCCAGAGAAATGCTCCTCCAAAACGAATGGGTTGTGCCTTTGCTTCATGGCAAACCCTACTTGGATAAACCTCCTCTTACCTATTGGGCCGTGATGGGCCTTTATCAAATCTTTGGTATTCACGATTGGGCAGCAAGATTACTTCCATGCTTTGCAGGTATTGCCTCGGTTTTTGTTTTGGTTTTTTGGGGAATTAATGCAAAGGCTCATTGGGAAGGACTGATCGCAGGATTTATTTTATGCCTTACCAACAGATTTATTTATTTAGAACGAATGCTGGCCCCAGACACCCTACTCTGCTTTTTGGTCACTTTAGGATTATGCCTCGGATTTCTAGCTTGCAATGAAAAGAAAATCAATCTTTTCTGCTGGTTTGGCTTCGGTATATGCATGGGATTAGGCATTCTTACCAAAGGCCCCGTCGCAATCATTCTTTTAACTTTGCCTATCGCATTATGGACATTCGTTGACCAACGCGCCTTTAAGCCTGGAATCAAATCTTGGTTGCTGCCGATAGCCACTGCGCTTTTAATTTCAATTCCTTGGCAGGTTGCGATTGCGTTAAGAGAACCAGATTTCTTTCAACATTTTTACATCGGCCAGAACGTTTTAAGATATGTTGCGCCATATGATCACGAGGAACCATTCTGGTTTTTCCTGCCTCAATTGCTATTTGGCATGATGCCATGGATTTTCATTCTGCCCGGACAAGTAATTTCGTTGTTTCAACCAAAAACAAGTAAGCAGCAATTAGGATCATTTGCGGGATTTGGATTGGTGACCGGATTGGTCATATTATTCTTTTTTTCGATGGGATTAAGCAAGAGGCCGATATATCTTTTGCCTGTATTACCACCGCTTGCAATCGCCCTTGGTTGTCAAGTCCGAGCGATTATTTGCTCCAAAAACGAAGGGCTTTTTTGGAAAACATTGTTAACCCCTGTTTCAAATGGTGCATTTAACTTCTTAGGTATCCTTCTTTTGGCAGGATTTGGGGTTTCTTTTGCAGGAATGTTTCGGGGTATTTTTAAGCCAGGCACCGGATTTACACTTGGGTTTATTTTTCTGACGGGCCTATGCATCTGGATTATTCTTAAAGCTGGAAAACCAGAAAGAAAACTTTCCTTCGCAATCACTGCTGGAGCACTTTTCTTAACGCTTTATGCTGGAATTCGGGAAATTCTGCCAGCTTACAACCATATATTTTCATTGCGGGGGCACCTTAGGGCTCATCTTAAAGCGGAAAAACAATTACCCACACTCGTGGTTTGTTACCCGCATTTGTGGGATTCTGCTCCGTTTTACCTCCCCGATGCTGAAGTCGTTTCTTTCTCCAGAAATGAAAAATCCTTGTTGCTGAAGTTTCTTAATGAAAGACCAAACACCCTGCTTCTTATAAAATCAGGGAAGGACAGAAAAGAATTAGTGCAAGAGTTACCCGAACACTTAGAATTTTATGCGGGTGTTCAACCGGGGACTGTTACGGTAGGATGGGTAAGGAAAAAGTCGTCCGATGAGCTGATAGGGAAATTGGTACCTTAATTATTACGGTTCTACATATTGACCGAAACTACCAATCCCTTCTAGACTTGCATAATTGAACAGCGTCCACATTGTTGTATGCTTTCGTTTTTTCTGAGGAGTGGCGCGATGCCCGTGCAGACAAGCTTTCTTGACCGATTAATTGAATTTTTCAGCTCTTTCCCCGAAATGGTTGGCAAATTACTGCTTAGCATATTAGGCGATAGCAACGAACGATATGTCCGATCTCTTGGTTTTGTTCGTTCCAACAAACCCGATAGCGTTCCGAAAATCACGCCGGGCACCCTCCTTGCAAAAATTAACGATGTTGAGCCTGAAATGCTGGCTCTTACCGATGATGAACTAAGGCAAATGGCAACAAAACTTCGCGCTAGGCTTGCCCAAGGCGAGACCTTGGATTCGCTTTTACCGATTGCCTTTGCTGCCTGTAGAGAATCTGCTCGAAGATCCAAGAACATGAGACACTTCGATGTTCAGATGCTTGGCGGTATTGTCTTGCATGAGGGTGACATCGCAGAAATGGTTACCGGAGAAGGCAAAACTTTAGTTGCAACTTTGCCTGCAGTATTAAACGCCATTGAAGGCAAAGGCGTTCATGTAATCACCGTGAATGATTACCTCGCTAGGCGCGATTGCGAGTGGATGCTACCCATCTACCGCGGGGTCGGTTTATCCGCAGGTTTCATACAAAGCGACATGGATCCAGTTCAAAGGCGAGAAGCTTACGAATGCGATATCACCTACGGCACCAACAGCGAATTTGGTTTTGATTACCTACGCGATAACATGAAACCTGCGCGATGGGGCGATAATAGTTACGATTCATATGGCCAGCAATGTCAGAAAGGGCTTCATTTTGCAGTTATTGATGAGGTGGACAATATCCTTATTGATGAAGCGCGAACTCCTCTTATTATTTCCGGACAAGCATTTAGCGATCTTCGCAAGTACACCAAAGCAAACGAAGTCGCTGTTCGATTATCCGACCTGCAAAGAAATGCCAATAAAGATTCTGCTGAGGCAGGGTTCTTAAATGGTCCTTTTTTCGAAGTCAAAGAAAAAGAACATACTTGCCATCTTACAGATGATGGTATTCGCAAAGCAGAAGAACTCGCCGGTGTTGAAAGCTTTTATACTGCAGGAAACATGGAATGGCCTCACCTCATAGATAACTCCCTAAAGGCCCACCACCTTTACAAAAAAGACAAACAATACGCCGTGATGAATCACCCGGAATCAGGCGAGATGAGCATCGTTATTATCGATGAATTCACTGGCCGTCTTATGATTGGCAGGCAATGGTCCGATGGTTTGCATCAAGCTGTCGAGGCCAAACATTATCGTGAGGGTGTTAAAATCAAGGAAGAAACCCAGACCTTAGCAACCATAACCTTGCAGAACTTCTTCAAGCTTTACAAAAAGGTTTGCGGGATGACAGGCACCGCAATGACCGAAGCCGATGAATTCTGGAAAATCTACAAACTTCAAGTCAGAGCAATCCCAACAAACCGGCCTTTAATTCGCGTAAATCATGCAGACACCGTATTCCGTAGCGAAAAAGAAAAGTGGAAAGCAGTGGTCGAAGAGGTTGTTGAAGTTCATAAAACCGGCAGGCCGATTCTTATTGGCACCACCGATGTTGATAAATCCATCAAGCTTAGCGAACTCTTGAAACGAAAAGGCATCAAGCACGAACTTCTTAACGCACTTCCCGAACACGCAGCACGCGAATCGGAAATTGTTTCTCAAGCGGGAAGAATTGGTGCACTAACCATTGCGACAAACATGGCTGGGCGCGGTACAGATATTATTCTTGGGGGAAATCCCGAAGCTATGGGTTGGGCCGTTCTTAAAAATAAATATGCTTCCCGATTAGATGTCCCTGAAGATGAGTGGAAAATTATCATTACTGACATCGAAGCCAAAGAAAAGACTAAGGAAGAAGGACGCAAGGTTAAAGATTTAGGCGGCTTGCATATCGTTGGAACGGAACGACATGACTCACGCAGAATTGATAACCAATTGCGTGGTCGAGCAGGCAGGCAAGGCGACCCAGGTTCCAGCCGTTTTTATCTTTCGCTTCAAGATGATCTCATGCGTATTTTTATGGGCGAATGGGTTGCAAATGTTTTAACAAGATTAGGTATGGAAGAAGGCCAGGCTATAGAAAGCCCTATGGTCAGCAGGCAGATTCAAAAAGCCCAGAAAAAAGTTGAGGAAAGACATTTCGAAAGCAGAAAACATCTCCTCGAATACGATGAGGTCATGGACACCCAGAGGCGCAGGGTTTACGGGTATCGTCAGGAAATCTTAAACGACACCAATTGCAAGATTCGCATCGTCGGGATGATTGCGCATCAAATTAAAATGGCAATCGATCGTTTTCTAGATCGCAAATATGGTCCTGATAGTTTTGCGCAATATGCCTCTGATAAGCTTGGCGTGGAATTCAAAGGCTCGGACTTTGACCGTTCCACTTTTGAAGAAGCAGAACTTTACGCCAAGAATAAGGCTCTCTCCGTCACCCTCACCCAACTCCAGGATTTCATCGAAGAAAATCTCGGGTCAGATGATGAAAGTGAATGGAACTGGCAAGCTCTTACCAATCAGGTTAACAAGCGCTGGGAACTTGAAAACACTGAGAAAACCCTCAAATCCGTTGGCAAAAGCGATCTTGTCGAATATCTTGCCAAGCAAACAGAAGACTCTGTTGAAAAAATAAGCCTTCAAGAGGGCTCGATTTTACTTCAATCCAAATGGGGCCTTTCATCTTTGTTAAACTGGATGAAATTAAAGTTCCAGATCGAGGTTCCTGAAAGCAGCCTTACGAATCAAACTCCCACCGAAGTTGAAAAAATACTGGTTGGGAAAGCCAAGGAGCTTTATCGCCAAAAGGAAATTACATTCCCCGTAGCGGCAGGCATGGCTAAATTCATGAATGAGGGCACAAGTTCGCAAGCTGTTCCCGGAAGCCAAAAATATAATCGTGAAGGCTTATACAAATGGGCCCAATCTAGGTTCCACCAATTTGCTAACGAACTTTCTGAAGAAAGTTTCCGAACTCTTTCTCGTGCTGAAATCCAACAGATGCTTGTTCAGGTCAGCTTCAAAGCAATGCCCGAAATCGGTCAGGCTGATATCGACCATAAACTCGCAGAGGCATTTCATGGCACACAGGTTTCCGAAGAGGGCGATGCCAAAGATCTTTGCGATTACATGCGCACACAACTCCAAATCGAAATTCCTACAGAAAAACTGACTGGCGTTTCCCAAGATGCTGCTAGGCAGATCATGTGGAACATCTTTGATGATCACTATCGCCCTGAAATGCGCATTATGGAACGGGGACTGGTTCTTGCCCAACTTGATAGCACTTGGAAAAACCATCTTTATGTGATGGATCATTTACGGTCCACCGTAGGATTACGAGGTTATGCCCAAGAAGACCCAAAGACTGTTTACAAACGCGAAGGTATGAAAGAATTTGAAGCTATGTGGGAAGGTGTTGAAGAAAGAGTCAGCGAAATTGTTTTCCGCATGGAAGATGCTGACGAAGTTCAAGATACCGTTTGGGTCATTGGTTCTGCAACTCATGAATCTGCGCCTAGGCTACAAGCTCCGGAAGCTCAATCAAGTGGCGCCCCCGAAGAAATCAAGCAAGAAAAAAAGGTTGAAACCATCAGGAACTTTGGCGAACGAATCGGCAGAAATGATCCCTGCTCTTGTGGTAGCGGCAAAAAGTTTAAAAACTGCTGTATGCGCACTAATGCGGTTTAGCACTGCATCTCGTATGAAAGGAATTTAGGGAAGGAATCCCATGAGCCTCTTTTTAAATTCCTTTTATTTCCTGGCACTTATTCTCGCCTCGCCCTGGCTTGCATGGCGTTTCTGCTGTAAGGGCCGTTCTTTCCATAATTTTCGCACTCGGTTTACCGGTAATCTCCAAAGCCTTAGGGCCTCTGCCAATCATAAAACCGTTTGGTTTCATGGCGTGAGTGTTGGAGAAATCCACCTCCTACGCCAAGTAGTTTCTACCATTCAAACTTCTAAGCCTGATTGGTTTGTCGTGGTTTCTTCATCAACAGACAACGGGCTTTTGGAAGCACAAAAGTGCTTTAAAGGCATTCCTGTAGTTCTTTTCCCTTTGGATTTCTCGTGGGCTATCAACAAAGCAATTTCCCAAATCAAACCCGATCTTATTGTTTTGGCAGAAAGCGAACTTTGGCCCAACTTCCTTCATTGTTGTAAGGCTAAGGATATTCCTGTTTCAGTTATAAACGGAAGAATGAGCCCGCGAACTCAGGCTCGTTATCTAAACTTCCCTTGGGTTGCCAAATCTTTCTTTTCAAAAATCAGCGCCTTTGCTCTTCAAAACATTGAAACCGAAAATTTCTTGCATCGCATCGGGGTTTCTACCTCTTCTACCAGAGTTACTGGGTCTATCAAATTTGATGGGGTAACTTTTTCTCGTAACGATCCTAACATCGAAAAATTTAAATCAATGTTTGGTATCAAACCTAATGAACTTGTCTGGGTTGCTGGCAGCACTCAAGCTCCTGAAGAGCAATATCTGCTTAACGCTTACATCGTATTAAAAAAAGAATTTCCCCGATTAAGGCTGATTCTTGTTCCTAGGCAGCCCGACCTTTTTAACCAAGTTAGAAAGCAAATCGAACACACTGGATTACCTTTTAAAAATAGATCTGATCTTGCTACCTCAGTAGCGCCTGACGATTCAATTATTCTTGTTGATACTTTGGGTGAACTTCGCTTTGTCTGGGGCTTGGCAGATATTGCTTTTGTTGGCGGCAGCATGGACGGGAAAAGAGGCGGGCAGAATATGATTGAACCTGCAGCCTATGGCAGCGCTGTTTTCTTCGGAGATAAAATCTGGAATTTCAAACAAGTTGCCCAGCAACTTATTCAAGCAGGTGGGGCATCCATGATTTCTTCCCCCACTGTTCTTGAATCCACCGCTAGAACTTTGCTTGCCAATGAATCTTTAAGAATGCAAATGGGCCGCAATGCCAAAGATTTTGTTATCTCTCAACAAGGCGCTACTGCTAAAACTATTCTTATGCTTGAAGACTTCCTTTGCCGAGATTCACGCAATCTGGCAGCATAATCTCTGTGATCAGGGTTATTCTTTGTGGACCAAAATTCGAATCTAGCTTGGATCAATGGCAACTTTATCCCCCAATCTGAAGCGGCAATTACGCTTCATGATGCTGGCTTTGTTATGGGCGCCACCGTCACGGATATGAGCCGTTCTTTTGCACACAAACCTTTTATGCTTAAGGAACACATTCAACGATTCATGGCTCATTGCGAAGCTTGTTTTATCAGCATTAAAATTAATGAAGTAGAATTCCTTAAAGCTGCTGAAGAATTGATTAAAAGAAACTGCCTGCTTCTAAAACCTAATGAAGATCTGGCCTTGGTACTTTTAGCAACTCCCGGCCCGATTGGGTTTTATCTTGGTGAATCAGGCGGTGCAGGAGACAGTTTGCCTACTTTGGGGATGCACACTTTCAAACTCCCCTTTCATCGATACCGCCCTTGGGTTGAACATGGTGTTGAATTACTAACCAGCTCAATTTTGCAGCCTTCGCCTTTATCCATTAATCCTTCCATCAAACAGCGCAGTAGGATGCATTGGTGGATTGCTGAAAGAGAAGTCAAAAAACGATCAGCAAGAGCAATGGCTTTATTGCTTGATGAAAATGGCTTTCTAACAGAAACTGCGTCTTCGAATTTAATAATTCTTCAAGATGCATCCAAAAGTGGAGCAGATCTTAAGATTTTAACCCCGAAGCCTGAAAAAGTTTTGGATGGCATCGGCCTGCGCATAGTTAAATCATTTGCCAGGGATTGTGGATTTTCTTGGATTGAATCTGATATTTTGCCGACAGATGTAAAGCCTGAAGATGCAGCCATTATTACCAGCAATTCTTTTTGTTTTGCACCCGTAAAAAGCATCAATGGAATCCAGCTTAGTCGATTTAAGTGGTTTAATGAAAAACTACTTGGCTACTGGCAAAAACAAGTTCATTTAGATTTTCACGACCAGATTCTAAAAAACTTGTAGACATCGCCATTCCTTCCAATTACCTTAACTAAGTATTTTCTACTTGTTAAATGTGATGATTGAAGTTTAAATTTCGGCTCGTTGCCGAGATACTTTTTTAAAATTCTTGTTTCTTTCGAGACAAGGTATTGCCATGATGTGGCTCAAGTATCAATTGTTTAGAAACGACTTTGAGTGATTAGTAAGGAAATTATGATGATGAAGCTTTTTTCACGGAAGACAAAACCCTATGCCCACAGAGGGCTTTGGATGATGGTTGGGTTTCTTGCTTTGGGCCTTATGGGTTCCAGTGGCATAGGCGCCGGAGGGACCGGGGAAGGTGGCGATAATTGGCACCCCTTCAGTCTTTTCAGTAGTGATTCAGATTTCACAACCTTCGAAAAAATCGCACTTGTTATTAATTTGTGCGTTGCCTTATCTGGGCTATTTTATGCCAAAACACTTGCAACCTACGTTAACAGTCAACCCAGTGGCACTCCTGTAATGCAAGAAATTGCCAAGGCTGTTCGCGAAGGCGCAAACGCTTATCTTTCCAGACAATTTAAAGTTATTATCTGGCTCATTTTAATTCTTGCCGCTGTTCTTACTCTTACCAAATGGCCTTGGCACGAACCTGATAACGATACTGAAAAGCAAATCGCTATCGGCCGTGGTATCGCCTTCCTTATGGGCTCGATTTTTAGTGCAATGGTTGGTTATTTCGGTATGAGCATGGCAACCATTGGAAATCTTAAAGTTGCAACTGCTGCACGCTCTAGGGGTAACGGCTTTGGAATGGCGTTGCAGATTGGTTATCGTTCCGGAACTGTAACAGGCATGTTAACCGATGGGCTTGGCCTTCTTGGTGGCACGCTCATTTTCCTTTACTATGGTGAAAAAGCCTTCGAGGTTCTTCTTGGCTTCGGATTTGGTGGCACCTTGCTTGCATTATTCATGCGTGTTGGTGGCGGTATTTACACCAAGGCTGCTGATGTTGGCGCTGATCTTGTTGGTAAAATTGAAGCAGGTATTCCTGAAGATGATCCAAGAAATGCTGCGACTATTGCGGATAATGTTGGCGATAATGTTGGTGATTGCGCGGGTATGGCTGCGGATATTTTCGAAAGCTATGAAGTTACTATTGTTGCAGCACTCATTTTAGGTCTTGCTAGCTTTGGCCATATGGGTGTGATCTTCCCACTTCTGGTTCACGCCATTGGTGTTATTGGAAGTATTATTTCAACTTCGCAAGTTAAAGCTGAAAAATCTGAAGGTGTTAAGGCAGCCATGGCTGCGGTTACCAACGGTTTTTGGTTGGGTGCTGTAATCAGCGTTGCTGCTATCTGCGCCTTGGGTGCATTGTATCTTCGCCCAACTCCAGAATATCTGATCGGTGAATCAATAAAGCGAGGCCTTTACACTGAAACAAGCTTTGTGGAAAGCCTTACAAAGGCCAACCCTGGTTCAACTCTGGTACCTCTAGTTATCAAATCAAGGGATGAACTTAAAAAACTTGATAACGTCTCCCGTGATAAATATTCTGCAGATCGTGAAAAATATGTCGCTGATTTGACTTCGATCTGGAAGAAATCCACTCCAGAAAACCAAGCGAAAATTGCTTCCGAAGATATGGTCAAGATTGCTCAAACATACATGCCTCTTTATGTTGGTTTTGATTATCGACCTATCTTAACATGCTTGATTGGTATCGCCCTTGCTCTTGCCCTTCACTGGTGCACCGATTACTGGACAAGCACCGAACACGATCCCGTCAAGCAATTGGCAAAATCTTGCCGGACTGGGCATGCAACCAATATCATCTCCGGCCTTGCACTTGGTTATGAAAGTGCGGTTTGGTCTGTGTTGATTATTTCGGTCGCTCTTCTCGGGTCTGTTTTGGTCTACAGCGGTACCAATCCCATCTTTATCGCTTATGGCGTTGCAATGTGTGGCATCGGTATGCTCACTTTAACAGGCAACATCATCAGTATGGATGTTTTTGGGCCTATTGCGGACAACGCAAACGGTATTGGTGAAATGGGTTACAATCGTGACCAGAATAACCAGCCTTTGCCTCCTGAAGACCCTAACTACATGAATGAGGAAGATTATAAAAGTGCTCGTCAAATCCTTGCAGATCTTGATGCTGTGGGTAATACCACCAAGGCAATTACCAAGGGTATTGCAATTGGTTCTGCTGTTCTTGCTGCAGTCTCGTTGTTTGCCAGCTTTATCGCTGTCGTAGCAACAGGAAAAGGCGAAGACGCTATCACCACGCTGAGTGCTGCTGAATTTGCTGAAGGGGCTGCCAAGCTCAATCTTGCTGATTCTTATGTATTCATAGGTATGCTTTTGGGTGGTGCGGTTCCTTTCCTTTTCAGCAGTATGACTATCCGAGCAGTTGGTCGCGCTGCATTCTTGATCGTTCAAGAATGTCGTGCTCAATTCCGTGATAAAGAAATCTGGGCTGGAACAAAAAGGCCAAACTACGGCAGAGTGGTCGATATTTGTACCAGTACTGCTCAGAAAGAACTCGTTGGACCTGGTTTATTAGCGATCTTTGCTCCCGTTGTTGTTGGTTTTGCCATGGGGCCTTATGCCCTTGGCGGTTTCCTTGCTGGTATGATTCTCATTGGCCAGATGCTTGCCGTTTTCATGGCTAATGCTGGTGGTGCGTGGGATAACGCAAAGAAAACTATTGAAGACCAACCTAAAACTTCAACCACTGGAAAGGGTTCTGAAGCTCATAAGGCTTCGGTCACTGGCGATACGGTTGGCGATCCTCTTAAAGATACCGCTGGCCCTGCAATTAATCCTTTGATCAAAGTTATGAACATGGTTAGTCTTTTAATTCTTCCTCTTGTTATGAATTACAATCTTAAAGATGGTAATATTGTTGGCCAACGCTACACCATTGGCCTAGCCATTCTTGGCGTTGGCTTAATTGCTGTCGCTTGGGCTTGGTGGCAATCCAACAAGGAAAGCGACGAGATGAAAGCCATTGATGAAGAACTTTCCAGAGTAGTCGCAGGGGAGTAACCAACTCTGCGGGTATCTACTATGATAAATCTGGGCAGGGCAATTTATTCGCCCTGCCTTTTTATTTTTAACAAGGTGCGAACCGATGCAATTTACATCCCTTTTTGGAAATGTTTTCTACTCCGAAGCTGGGGATCATGTTGTTTGGCATGCTATGCCGATTCTTCTTTTTGCACTTTGTTGCCTAGCTATTGCATACCGCTATTACAGCGCTTTTCTGGCTGCTAAAGTTGCTTGTCTTGATGATACAAAAGTCACGCCTGCTCATTTATTCAATGATGGGCAAAACTATCACCCTACAAATCGTTGGGTATTATTTGGCCATCATTTTGCTGCTATCAGCGGTGCGGGGCCACTCATCGGGCCGGTCCTTGCAATCCAATATGGTTACATGCCAGGATTGCTTTGGCTGGTTATCGGGGTATGTTTGGCAGGTGCGGTACAAGATATGTTGGTGTTGGCGGCCTCGGTTCGTAGAGGCGGAAAATCTCTTGCTGAAATTGCCAAGCTAGAACTTGGGCCTTTAGCTGGTGTTTTATCCTCTGCTGCAATTCTGTTTATTGTGATCATCGCTTTAGCTGGTTTGGGATTTGTAGTTGTAAAGGCCCTAGGGGGCGAAACTATTCCTTTTCCCAAAGGTACTAGGATAGATATCCCTGCTGGCGAAAAAATCGTTCTAAACTCATCACGATCCAACGACAAAGAAACTATTTACAACTTCCCCCCGGGCTGCACTCTTTATTTCACAAAAACCTCCGCCCCTGCTAAACGAGATGCTGAATTTCAAATCGTTCTTCCGACCGCAGGTAAACTTCCAGAAATCGCCTTGGAGCTTGAAGGCAAACCGATCATTCTTCCCAACGGCGGAGCACAGTTTGTGCACGGCAGTTCTTGGGGCGTATTCACGATTGCATGCACAATTCCAATTGCATTTTTTGTCGGGTTTTACATGTATAAACTGCGCAAAGGGAAAGTCGTTGAAGCCTCTCTTATAGGTGCAGTTGGCGTTTTAATTGCTACCGTTGCAGGCAACTGGATTCCGGGCTCTGCTTTAGAACCTTATTTTTCACTGACCAAAAACCAAGCTGTCATTGCACTTTGTTCTTACGGGTTTATAGCCTCCGTACTTCCGGTCTGGATGCTGCTTTGCCCCAGAGATTACATCTCAAGCTTCCTAAAAGTTGGAACCATAGCATTACTTATTCTTGGGGTTATTGTTGCCAACCCTGCTCTGGTTCACAGGCCCTTCGAGCCAGTATTCGCCCAAGGTGGACCAACCTTTGCTGGTGGGCTTTTCCCCTTTGTTTTCATTTGCATCATGTGTGGTGCGATTTCCGGCTTTCATGCGCTCGTTGCTTCAGGCACCACTCCTAAAATGATTGGCAAAGAATCTGATGTTCGCATGATTGGCTATGGAAGCATGCTTATGGAAGGATTAGTTGGCCTTGTTGCTCTAATTTCAGCTGCTTCTCTTGACCCAAAAATTTATTACGACATCAACATCGGGCTCGAGCAAGTTGATAAATGGCAACCTCAAGTCGATAAGCTTCATCAAGAACTAGGGAATGCGGGAAACCTCGAGCATCTTGACCTTTCTACCATCGAGCGCCAAGTCGGTGGCGAATCGCTTCGAGGCAGAACCGGGGGTGCGGTTACCCTTGCTGTTGGCATGTCACTCATTCTTTCAAAACCCATGAACCAGTTAGGCATTCCTTTCGACCACCTCATGAAATACTGGTTCCACTTTGCAATTATGTTTGAGGCTTTATTCATTCTCACCACAATCGATACAGGCACACGCATTGCCAGATTTTTACTTCAAGAAATGTTTGGATACATCCATCCCAAGTTAGGAAAAACGGACTGGCTTCCTGGATCGATTTTATCCACTTTCATAATTACCGTCAGCTGGGGTATGCTGGTTGCTACAGGATCCATTGGCACTATCTGGCCCATGTTTGGAATTGCTAACCAACTCCTTGCAGTGTTGGCATTAGCCTTGGTAACCACCGTTATGGTGAATTCAGGTAGGGGTGCTTATATTCCTTTTACTTTGATACCGATGCTTTTCGTATCCGCGACCACTCTTACCGCGGGCGCAACCATGATGAGCGCATGGTTTCAAACACTTTCAAAAGAAGGGCAATTTGTTGATTTGTTTCCCGTAGCATTGCGTTTCGGCATGACTTTATTTGTAATGACTTCAGTAATATTCTTAGTTATTTGGGCAGCCTGCAGGTGGATTACCATTCTTACTGGCTTAGGAAAACTTAACTCTGATTCCGATTCTCTCAAACCTTAGGCTTTATTTTGGCTTTCGGAAAAGAGATAAGTCTTGGCGCTTGATAATAGCCCCTGCCAGCCCGTCTGGCCTAGGCCCCATGGTATAAACACCCATTTTTCCGGTTGTTATTTCAGCAACATAAAGTGCGGACTGTTCTTTTCCAACAATTCCAGTGGTCATTACAAAATGCACATTTTGTCTGGGAGGCAGATTAAATTCTTCTGCCAAATCCAATTCTGCCCAACCTACAATCTTTCCTGAAAACCGATCGATCACGCTTCCTTGCAGTTTCCCTGACTTATAATCCAGCAACCATACGCCATCAGTTGGGGCATTTGTGCTTACCAACACCGGGCCCGTTGCCATGACAAAATCTTCGTGCCTGTCATTGCCTGCCACCGCTGTCGGGATATTTTTCATCCCAATAGCAAATCCAAAACCAATGATTATGCCAAAAATCACCCAAACTATTTTTGATAACTCTTTCATATTGCCCTCGGTCGCTAAATGGCTTTATAAGCGCTAAATGGCTTTATAAGCAAAGTAATTATGCTAAGGTTACATGAGATGAGCGAAAAACCACAATCTCAGATTATGCCAACGCATGTTTTAAATGTTAAAATAAGGTGTTTCCCATGAATGCAAATTGCCCAAGTTGTTTTGTCATCCTTTGTGCCTTGTTTTCTTCGGGTTGCTTACCTGAAACCAAAGCCCCATTGCCTTCAAAAGCCCCTTCCCAAGATGGGTATCTTTTCTGCATGTGGAATGTCGAAAACTTCTTTGACAACAAAGATGATCATCGAAAAACAGATCCCGACAAAGAATACGATTCTTGGTTTGGTAACAACCCTAAAGATTTCAAACTAAAGCTTGATCATATCGTCGAAGTTTTACTCCGCATGAATAATGGCACAGGCCCTGATATTCTCGCCCTTGCAGAAGTCGAAGAAGATTCCCAAGTTCCCAATTTATTAGTTGCATCCCTCAATGCAAAACTACCTCCGGACAATCAATACCGCGATATTGCGTTTAAAAATCCTCACGGGGGAAGATGCATTGCCACCTGCGTGATCAGCAAGCTTCCAATCCAATCCAACAGAGTAACTTTACTTGGCAAAAGAATTCGGATCTTAGAGGTGCCCATCAAGGTCAATGGCAAAGAATTGATTGTTCTCGCTACCCATTGGACTTCTAAACTTACAGACAAAGATGGCACAGGAAGATCGAAATACGCAGACCAAATTCATGGTGCCTATATCGCAATGGCGCGAAACAATCCTGACATCGATTTTCTTGTATGCGGAGATTTCAACTCAACCCCTGACGAAGATTGTGTCAAGAAACATTTGAAGACAACAGATTCTGTACAGCAGACTTTGGTTAAAAAACGAGAAATTGAGGGCTCATCGGGAAATGATAGATGGCTCGATTTTCCTTTATTAAACCCGTTTTCCGATTGGAAGGAAAAGAAGCTGGGAAGTATCTATTATCATGGGAAATCCGAATTATTTGACCAAATCGTTGTCTCGCCTGGCTTACTTGATGAAAAAGGATGGAGTTGCGATCCTACAAGTGCAAAAGTTTTTAGCGAAGCACCGCCAGCAGATGGCAAAGGCCATCCAGTTCGATTTGGTTCAGAAAAAGATCACAAGCATGTGCGTGGCTACAGCGATCATCTCCCCGTAACCATTCGCTTAAAAGTCGAAGGTGCTAATTAAGGCTGCAAGGGCTATTTTTTTTCAGCACCCTTGGCATCTGAAGTGTTACTACTTCCAAGCTTGAACTCTAAAAGTTCAAGTTCATAATGTTTCTTTCCAGCTTTTTCGATTGTGACCTTAACTACACCAACTTTTTGAGCATAGTAATTCTTTAATTGATATTCGGTTCCTTTTTCATCCTTACTTACCGTTGTGGTAACAAAGCACTTGAATTTTCCAAAAGGCACGGTTACTTCTTCTTCCGAAACCTTAACTTCGCTACGGACCTTGCCGATATCAAGAGCTAGGTTGATGATCCATTTATCGCCAGCCTTAGGCTTTTCTTTTAAGAGTAATGCCCCCTGATCAAACCTTTTGCCATCCAATGCAAATCTAAAAACCCCTTCGTTAGTAACAACAATATATTCAGAAGATAGGAGGGTTTTACCTTCAGAAACTTCAAGTAAAACAGAGGGGTAATAACCAAGTTTTTCTTCTCGAACCGCTTTTTTAACAATGGTTTTATTGTTCGAATCCTTGTACTTCCAGAGTGACCCATCCTCTAATGGATAAAAATCATTGGCCATGCTAACTTGCGTAAAAGTAAGCAATACCAGAAAAAAAACCGCACTGTTTTTCAAAAGAAACGCCATTCTAATCCTCACAACCAATTTACCTAAAGTTATTCCAATTAAGGGTTTCCACTGATTCCCCTACCTAGTATTATAAAATCTAGCAGGTTAAAAAAAATTAACCTCATTATCCTTGTTGATACAGGAATTTTGCTGATATACTTAATCAATAGATAGTAGCCTTCCTCGATTTGAAATCAAAGGAATTTAAGGCGATAATATTTAGGAGTTTTCACATGAGCCCCTTATTTGGTTTTATTGGTTTGGGAATGCCTGAAATGATTGTTCTTGCAGTCATTGGGGTGCTTATTTTCGGGCGTAAACTCCCAGAAGTTGGCCGTTACCTTGGTAAAGGTATCGTCGAATTCAAAAAGGGAATCAAGGGAATTGAAGATGACGTTGATATAGGTTCTTCGTCCTCTTCTTCTAGTCAACAAGTCGAACAACCCAAGGCCCCACAGAAGATGACTTCATCTGCTCCCAAATTTGAAGACATCAGCAGCCCTTCCGAATCCAGCCCAAAGATATAATCCTATTTGTTTATAATTCAACAAGACCACGCCCTAGTATTCTTAGGCGTGGTCTTTAAATTTTAACTGCTTACAAACAAAACCAGCTACTATTCAGTTTACCTTGCCATCGTCCCAAAACGCAATTACTACAGCTCCAATAAGCAAGATGGCTGCCAAACCTGTTTTTAGCGTTGGCTTCTCGCCCAAATAAATTGCTGCGAAAATGAAAAATACTGTTAAAGAAATCACCTCCTGAATAATCTTAAGTTGTGAGGCACTAAATTGACCATGCCCCATTCGATTCGCTGGCACTTGCAATGCATATTCAGGAAGGGCGATAACCCAACTCACCAAAATGACCAACCATAAAGGAAAACCTTTGAATCTTAAGTGACCATACCAAGCTATGGTCATAAACACGTTTGACGAAATTAAAAGAAGCACTGTCCACATGTTTGCACCTTGTTAAACAACAGATTAAAGATTGATTTCTTCAAAAGGAAACATTGGTTTTTTTCGCATTTTATAGGGTAAGCGATTCAAACTCGCACTGGTTACACCTGGGGTATCAACCCGTACAATACTTTTGCACACCGCTTTATAAGCCGCCAGCGGGGCATGCACGCCTTTTACAACCAATACCTTGTATTTTTTGGGATCAATGCCAAATGAAAGCAATTGATTCAAACTGAATGGCACCATCCTTCTCGAGCTGATCATCAGGGTATTTCCTTCTTCTGTATGAAGGATGGCAGTCTTTCCCTGATCAAATTCGGTAAATCCGCCATGCGTTGGATTACTTTCCGAGAATTTTCCTTCCCCCAAAAAGGAAACTTTGGCATTTAAAAGCAGAGGCATCCCATGGAACCGATCATGTTTTGCTCCAATGGTAAATGATGCAGAATTTCCCAGCCCGACTGATGTAGCTTGATCAACTATTTCCGGATCAGCAATAACAGTAAAAAACGGGAAAGCTTTTTGCGCAATTAACTCATGCACAAGAATAGTGCTATCCCCCGGTGAACCGCCACCAACATTGTCACCCATATCCAATGCACAAATAGGCCCGGGAAGATTTTTCATCTGCGTCACCGAATCAGCAACAGAAGGCAAAACCGGATCGAATTGTTTTTTCAGTCCCAACCAATGCTGAGAAAGTTCATCTGTATATTTCTTGGCCAATACAAAATCATTATTGGTCATTACGCAAATTGCAGCCCCCATTTGCGGTACATCAGCGTAGGGGAAACCTACAAAAACTGAAACAGCCAAAACCTTTGGTTTGTTTCTGATACTTTCAACCACGCTAATGAACCCTTTAAACGGATCTTCACTGGAATTTTGACAAAAGATATTTACCGCAAAAGGCAGGTAAACTGTAGCCTTGGTCGGAATAACTTTATGGTTTAAAATATTTCCCATTAGTTCAGCAGCTTCTAAACCGCGATCATACTGATCCATGTGCGGGTTAGTTCGATAACTCAAAATTGCATTTACCGAATCAGATTGCATCGGGGAAAGATTGCCATGCGGATCCGCAGTTGCAACAATGGGCTTATTTCCCATCGCATTTCTTACTTTTCGAAGCCAAAAACCATCCGCATCAGATTCATTTTCAGCAACCGTTGCGCCATGGGGAGCAGCAAGAATGCCATCTAATTCGCCCGCACCTTCAAGCACTTTATCCAGTCTGCCCATCAAATAATTCCAGCAATCAGATTCAATAACACCATAAGGTAGGGCCCTTGCAGCCAGCAAAGGAACGGCCTCTATCCCTTGTTTTTGAAGTCCCTTGAAAAAACCGCCTATTTCATGATGCGAATCTTGAAACTTCTGGCATATACTGTTCCCCTCTGAAAGAATATCATTTTGAAAATCTTGAAGAGTTGTTTTACCTTGTATAAATGTGTTCGATTCTTGAAGTATGCTAATAATACCTACACGCATGTTAACCAAGCCTCAATGATTAGAGTTCTAATTTCAGTAGTTGCAGTCTGAATTGAAAAACCTTCAAGCGCAAGGAGAATTTATCTACCATGAAAACCAGCCATTCCTTCGAGCTTCTAAGAGACAAACTTTACAGCGCAGTGGTCAGCGATGTATTGGATGGGTTGGACTCTACCAATCATGTAATCAAATGCCAATTACCCCAAGTTACAGGGCGAACCGATAAAGTTCTTATAGGAAGGTGCAAAACAACGCTATGGGCAGATATGGCTCATATCGACCCAAACCCCTACGAATTAGAACTTAAGGCGGTAGATTCTTGCCAACCCGATGAAGTATTAATTGCCGCCGCCAATGGTTCGTTTAGGTCTGCACTATGGGGGGAGTTACTCTCAACCGCATGTATAAGAACTGGATGTATTGGTGCAATTGTAGATGGATTGGTTCGGGATCAATTAAAAATGAATGCGATGAATTTCCCGGTATTCGCCAAAGGTGCTAGCCCGCTTGATAGCAAAAACAGGCAAAAAGTAATCGAAATCGATGTAAAAGTGGAGATTGGAAACTGCCTGATTTCCCCCGGCGACATCGTTGTAGCGGATATGGACGGTATAGTAATTATCCCACAAGAATTAGAAGTTGAGGCGATTTCTTTGGCACTGGAAAAAGTTGCTGCAGAAAACACCGTTCGCGATGCAATTAAAAACGGACTAAGTGCAACGGCAGCCTTTAAAAAATATGGTGTGCTTTAATTATTTGAAAGAGGTACCGTGCTCATGACAGAACCAGCAACTTTTAACGCCCTCACCAACAAGTTGCTTATTAAAGTATCTTGGCGCCTAATCCCACTACTTTTTTGCAGTTATATTTGTGCATACTTAGATCGCATCAACATAGGCTTTGCATCTAAGAATTTGAAAGAAGAACTACACTTTAGCGACTCGGTATACGGCTTGGGAGCGGGTATATTTTTTCTAGGTTACGCTCTCTTTGAAATACCCAGTAATGTAATCATGGAAAAAGTGGGTGCAAGGCGCTGGATAGCTCGAATCATGATTTCTTGGGGTATTATCTCAGGCGCAATGGCGTTCGTTAATTCCCCTACCACCTTCTATATTTTGCGATTTTTACTTGGCATTGCTGAAGCTGGGTTTTTCCCAGGCATCATCCTCTATCTGACCTACTGGTTCCCACCCAGTCAGCGGGGAAAATCCATCTCAAGATTCATGACAGCTATCCCTCTCTCCGGCTTAATTGGGGCCCCACTTTCAGGCATGTTGCTTAACATGGATGGCATAGGAACTTTACACGGCTGGCAATGGCTATTTCTCCTTGAAGCATTACCCTCACTTTTAATGGGCATGTATATTTTTTGTTTTCTTCCAGATAAGCCCGCTGATGCAAAGTGGCTAAATGAAGAAGAAAAAGCCGTTATATCATCGGTGATTGCTGAAGAAGAATCTAAACTCCACACCTCTGCAATCAAGCCCAATCCATACCTCGCATTTTTTTCATTACCCGTCTGGTATATGTGCTTGATTTACTTTTTTCAAGTAACAGGTTTGTATGGAATTGGTTTATGGCTTCCTGATTTACTTCGAAGCGCCTCTCATCTTGGAAATATTCAGACAGGGTTTTTGACTGCGATTCCATTTTTAGCTGGCGCAATCAGCATGGCAATTTGGGGATGGAATTCGGATCGGTTAAACGAAAGAAAATGGCACCTATTATTAGGAAATTTATTGGGATCGCTAGGGTTTGTAATAGCAGGCCTTAAACCTGAAAGCCTACCGGTAGCATTATTGGGGATCACCATTGCCAGCATGGGAGTTCATGCGACTTTTGGGCCTTTTTGGGCGTTAAAAACAACATTGTTAGCGCCAGGTATTGCTGCGATTGGAATAGCACTTATTAATTCGATGGGAAATCTAGGTGGGTTTATGGGCCCTTCACTTACTGGCTTTTTAAAAGAACAAACAGGAAGCCTTTCTTGGGGATTAATTCTTTACGCAAGCACCTCATTTCTTGCGGCCTTCATGATTTTTTTCCTCAAGCTAAAGCCAATCCAAGTTGATCGTAGCTAAATAAATAAAGCCCCGATGAAATAATACATCGGGGCTTTTAAAAATATAAGTCATGCAAACTAGTCGCGGAAAATACCATGGCATTCTATACAACTATCATTCAATTCTTTAGCTGCTTTTTTTAAACCTTTAGCATCACTTTTGTTGGAGGCTGTAATAAGGTCTTTAGAACCCGTGCGCATCTTTTCAACAAATTCTTTCCATTTCTTAGGATCCTTTTCGCCTTTTTTATCTTTTGGCGTGTGAGCTTCAGAAATCTCAGCAAGAATCAGCGAAACTTCACCCATGGTTGCGTATGCTTTGCCGTTCTTTGCAAGGTCAGCTTTATCAGCTTCTTTTTTCTGAAGGCCCTGAAGTTTAGCTTCAATACCATCTGGAGTAATTGCGCCAGCAGTTTCACCTACACCCAAACCACCCTTAGCTCGAAACTTGAATACATGCATCAATTCATCCAAGGAATATTTCTTGGCAAGTTCGGCAATAGCCTTTGCATCAGGATTCTTACCAACTAATTTAGAAACCGCAGCATTAACTTCCTTAGCATCTTCGAAATAAAAAGCTGTTTTAGCTTCGGGCGTAACCAAAGCGAAAAGCCCCAAAGCAAATAAAGAACCAAAAACACTAACCTTCTTAACAATGTTCATGCAAATCTCCAAAATAAATGTCCCAGTTAAGTCTGAACGCCCCACTAAAAACAAAACTATTGAAAAAGCTTGGCTTGCGCTTTACGTTTCAATAATTATTGTTTCCCCTGATTTATTTAAACGAATAAACAAGGTAGGCATATTAATAATAAAGGCATAAAAATCAGGATCAAGTGTTTTCCTGATTAGTTTTTATAAACTCTGAGAAATTTAAAAGATAAAGCCCGGAAATACTCCCGGGCTTATACCTGTTGACTATTTAAATCGATATCTACTACTCGCCACCAGCAGCTTTCTTTGCCTTGAATTCCTTGACGAACTTTTCAGGATTTTCTACAAATGCATCCTTGCAACCAGAACAGCATACATAAAAAGTTTCGCCTTTAAAGGAAACAGGCATGGTACCTAAGCCACCGCTGACCACGCATTCCGTTTTCTTTTCTTTGGCGCCTAAGCTCATACCAGACTTGGTCGCTGCAACCATGTAATCCTTGATAAACAAGGTTTTGCCCTGTTCCTTGTGGGAATAATTGTAAATAAATCGAACGCCTTCAGCAGCGTTGTTCATTTCTAATTTTTGGGTTTCCTTCGTTTTAGGATCAATGCGTTCCAAGGTTAGGATATCCTTGTTTAACTTACCATCAAACACCATTTTGTTATCTTTTAGATCAGAAACCGTGAATTGATACATCTTTTTTTCGGGAACCCACTTTAGTTCGCCATTTTTAAAGAACTTACCATCTTTGACTTCCAAAGTAAGCCAAGAATCATCGCCTTTAAAACGCCATCCCCACTGAAATGTTTCTGACCAAATAAGCTTGCTAGCTTTTGAATTTGGGGGTGGGCCGCCGTTACCTTTCCATTCGCCGATGAAATCTTGAAGCTTTTGCAAAGCTTCCTTGTTGGCATCCGAAGTTTTATCTGCTGCAAAACAAAAACTGAGGCTCAATACTGCGAATAGTGACGAAAAAAGCAATTTTCTTAACATCTACTTATCTCCTTGAGAAATTTTATTACTTAGTTTACGGCCCTAAGCAATCATAAAGCCTTGAGATCAAATATCACAATAGAATCTTGGTTGAAATAAGAATTATCTCAAGGAATTAGGTAATAAATTCCGGGCCTTCATTTCACAATCTTTCATATAAGAGATGCTTTGGGTTGCAATGGTTTCCGGATCTGGCTTGTAATCAAAAACTTCGACAGAAACCCATCCCGTATATTTCTTTTCCAACAATGCCTGAAAAATTGGGACAAAATCGACACTTCCAAAACCAGGGCCACGCAGGTTAGAGTCATTAGCATGAAAATGCCCTGTGTTCCCAATATATTTTCTTATCACCTCCGTGGTTGGTTCTGGCTCTGTCGACATCGCCTTCACATCCAAATGCAGACAATAATTTGGATGATTGATCTTTTCAACAATTGCCAACCCCTCCTCTGCAGTATTTATAAAATCCGCATCAGGTGGCGATAAAGGCTCCAGGCAAAGCATGACACCCGCTTTACTGATGCCATCGATCGTTCTTTTTAAGGTGTCCACCGCAAATCCCGTTGCTTGTTCTTTAGTAAAGCCTTCAGGAATGCGCCTCTGAGCAGGCGACCCAAGTACTAAAATAGTTCCCCCAAGTTCTTGACAGGCTTTTGCCAGTTCGACCAGATAATCAGCAGTTGCGGTACGAATTTGCAATTCGGGAGAAGTCAGGCAAAACCCCTCTGTTTTTGCCAAAAGCCAATGCAGCCCAATAATCTTTACACCTTCTGCGTCAGCTTCTTTTTTAAGTTTTGCACGCATTGCAGTGGAAACATTGGTGATGCGATCTGCCAAGGTGAAAGGTGCCATCTCTAATCCCAGATAACCAGCCTCGCGCACAAAACCACAAATGCGATCGTGTTCCCAATTCTCAAAAGTCTCATTACAAATTGCATATTTCATTTTAAAAATCCTTATCTAATTCTTTTTTAAAACAACAACTTCTTGCTGCACACCATCAGTTTGAATAATCGTGAGAGCAACCGAATCGATTGCCTTTGCCATGGCTTTGTAAAATTCCGCAGGGTTAGAAACGGGAATGTTATCAACTCGGGAAATCAATTTGCCAGATTGCAGTTTGGCAATATCGCCAGGCGATCCGGGTAGCACATCCTTGATAAGAACAGAATCTGGAACACCTCTGCCCCACTGGTTAACGCCAAAAGGCCGTTGCGCCAAAAGGCTTGAATAATCGACAGTAATGCCAAAAACAGGCGCCCTTTGATTCGATGCAATAACAGGCAAAGAAGATAAATACTTGGCAAGTTTGACCTGAACCATCCGGGTTTGATTCCCAATAACTCCAACGACTTCCACCTGAGCAATATTTCCAGCAAGGGTAGAACCAATGTGAAGAAATAAATCGTCTGGATTATCAACAGGCTGCCCATTAATTGCAACGATGGTATCGCCCTGATAAATTCCAGCACGAAAAGCAGGCGACCTTTCGGAAACCTGAGCGACTTTTACATTTCTGACCCCAGCCGCCATCTGAACCCCTAAAAACCCGTATTCAACCTCTTCCCCCTTGATTAAAACATCAATAATTTTCCGATGGTTGATATCTAAAGGAACAGCATAACCTTCAGAAGAATCTGCCCCAGGCCAACCAGCAATCGAGGAAAGAATACCCACCCAACTGCCATCCATGGTCAATAAAGCCCCTCCACTCGCTCCGGGTTTAACCACGGTATTTAGCTGTAGCAAAGTGCCATATTGATAAAGCGGAACCTGAGTTCGATCGGCCTCAGCGTTTTGGTTGTTCCATTTACGCCTAAGGTTTGAAAGCATTCCCCAACCAACAGAAGGGCTACCATCATAAAACCCGGAAGCATATGGGTTGGAAAGATGAATCAAGAACTGGCCTTTTTTAAGGTTGGAAGCATCACCGATTTTTAAAGCTTTAAGATCAGGGATTTTCTCGATCAAACGAAGAACAGCAAGATCGCTCCTGCCATCTAACGCATGAATATCCGCATAGCTACCTTTTCCGCCAGGGAATCGGACATAAACTTTCACCGCATCTTTGACCACATGCGCCATGGTTAAAATTAAACCACTTGGATCAACCACAACGCCAGTGCCAAACGAATCAGGAAAAGTTTCAGGATCAGAAAGATCCAAAGAAGACGTGGATTTATCAAGAGGTTTGCGCAGGCGTTTTTGAGGCTCGGTAAGCGGAACGAACCCGCCCAACTTTCCCGGAAAGTTATCCAAGGGAACCGCACCAAGTTCTTTATATAGTGGGCTACGCGACACAAGAATGCAACCCACGGAAGGTTCTGAGGATGCTACTGCTTTCTTAACGGCATTTTCGAGTTGCCCGATAATGTTTTCTTCAAAAGCACGCGAATTCTGCACCACTAAAAGCAAAGAAGAGCAAACCAGAAAGAACATCGGTGCAACATTTTTCAACAATGAAAAGCTCTTGGGAAAGAACGAGTGTAGTAAATACCCAACCTCGATGATAAAGAAAAACAAAAGGGTGTCTAATAAAAAACCTCCGGAGAAAGAGATTCCCCGGAGGATATTGATAAAATAGGCAGTCTACTAGCGAAATTGCAAAAAACTAATCGTTTGCCGCTGCCGCCGCTGCTGCTGCCGCCTTTTTCGCTGCCTTGCTCATCACGGGAGCAGGGATTTGCAAAGGAGCAGAGACATCGGTGGCATAACCACCATCAGCAGTAAGGACTAAGCCTTTCTTTTGTAGCAACTTGCGGGTAATTTCTTCCATAACAGCGGGGTTATCACGGAGATAATTTTTGGCATTTTCACGCCCCTGGCCCAATCGCATGTCGCCATAGTTAATCCAAGCACCGGATTTATCTACGATCTTTTCATCGATGGAAAGATCAAGCAAATCGCCCTCACGACTAATGCCAAAATCATGCATCAGATCAAACTCGGCCTGTCGGAATGGAGGTGCAACTTTATTTTTAACCACCCTGACTCGAATGCGGGCGCCAACGGTTTCTTCGCCTTCTTTAATGGTGGTAACTTTGCGAGATTCCATCCTAACAGAGCTATAAAACTTCATAGCAAGCCCGCCTGAAGTAGTTTCAGGATTACCAAACACCATGCCAATTTTCAGACGAATCTGATTGATAAAAACCATACTAGTTTTTGTGCGTGAAATGGTGGGGTTCAAAATACGCAGCGCCTGACTCATCAACCTGGCTTGAAGCCCCATGTGAGAATCGCCGATTTCTCCCTCGACTTCCGCACGAGGTACCAATGCTGCAACCGAATCGATAACGATAATATCAACCGCATTGGATTTAATCAGCATTTCTGCAATTTTCAAAGCTTCTTCAGCGCAAGAGGGCTGACTTACAAGCAATGATTCCAAATTCACACCAATACGCTTGGCCCAACCTGGATCCAAAGCATGTTCCGCATCAATAAAGGCAGCAACGCCACCTTTTTTCTGTGCCGATGCCACTGCGTGAAGCGCTATCGTTGTTTTGCCGCTAGCTTCATTACCAAAGATTTCCGTGATACGGCCTCGGGGAATACCATGGCCGCCCAAAGCAATATCTAAGCTAAGTGCGCCGGTTGAAATACCTTGTACATCACTGGAAGCAACTTCCCCCAATTGCATGATGGCCCCCTTACCAAATTGTTTTTCAATTTGCGAAAGGGTTTGTTTGAGTTCTTTATCCTGAGCTGATTCAGCCATTACCGGACTCCTAAAAAAATGGGCACCTGTTAACTGTACGGATGTGAGTATACCCGAGTGTTTTTCAGCCACAAGCCCAGCAGTAAAAATTCTTGAAATATCCCAGATTGTTCAGCTTAAAGCAATTTCGACAATTCTTCCGCCCTTAACAACCCATGAGCTCGGATTTTTAAAACCCCATCTAACTGTTCATCTCGGATCAAATCTAAAATTAATTTGAACTTCGGCCCCGGTTTCAGCCCCAGTGTCTTCAAATCTTCTCCCCCAACCAAGGGCATCGGGTCAAGAATTTCTCTGGGCCATTCTGCCAGCTTCCCCAAACAATATTCAACCGCGTTAGTATCCTGCCCCAAAGACAAGCAATTTGCGCTCATAAGTCTTAACAAATCATCAATAACATTTAGCACTAATATTTTTTTAAGTTGGCAAAGCCTTAGTTGATCAGGGTGAAGTAAAGAATCTTTAAACTGCACCAAACTTCGAGTTGCATCTATTTCCACATTCGACATTTTAAACCTTCTGCAAGTTTCCTCCGCCTGTTTACTGGAAAGCTTTTGCAGAACGGATGCAAGCACCAAAGGAAAAGAGGCTACCTTAGGCAAATGCTGGATAACCGCAAGAATATCGCCATACATGCCAACTTTTTCAGTTGAAAAAACTTCAGGAAAAACCTGCCTCGCCAGACCAAGTTCGATAAATAAGCTTATTCCTGTCACCCTGCTTGTGTGTTGAAAAATCTTTCGTAACTCATCTGCAATCCGCTCTGGACTAACAGTTCCTATTGCCGAAGCGTTGGCGAGAATTGCTGCTTTTGTAGTTTCATCAAGCTTCAAATCAAACCTGGGAACCAACCTTGCAGCCCGTAACATTCTTAAACGATCTTCCGAAAACCTTACATTAGCATCCCCAATCGCCCGAAGAATTTTACTGTTTAAATCTTTTTGCCCCTCAACATAATCAACCAACTTGTTTGCAATAGGATCAAAAAACATTCCATTGATTGTAAAATCCCTGCGGAGCGCATCTTCCTGAGCACTGCAATAACGAATGGCGTCAGGCCTGCGCCCGTCGGTATAACCCAAGTCCGCACGAAAAGTGGCAACTTGAATCATGATGGGTTTGCCATTAGCAAGAGGTGGCCCAATAACTTCAATGACACCAAAGCTGGCGCCAACCGCAACAGTTCTAGGGAAAATTTTTCTTACTTGTTCGGGTCGGGCAGATGTTGCAATATCGTAATCAGCAGGTATCAGCCCAAGTAACTCATCGCGCACACATCCACCAGCCCACAATGCTTCAAAGCCTGAGTCAACAAGCCTCTGCACTACTTCTCTGGCAAATGCTTTTTCAAGCTGGTGATTCATCATCGTTCACTGGTTCAGAAACCTCAGGTGGGGCATTCGGGTCGTTCTTTACCCAGAATTGCAATTCGTTTCTGCCGTACTTTCTTATGTCCCAACCAGCCCCTGCTTCATCAGGAAGATCACCAATCGGGATTTCGCTTTCGGTCTGCACAACTACAACACTACCAGGTTGAACTTTTTCCTGAAAAGATCGGATCATGGAAAAAAGCTCTTCCAACTGATTCTTGTAATCAATAAATGGTGGGCTGATAAATATAATGGAAGAATCTTTTGCAGGAATCCACCGGGCAGCCCAGCGATAGGCATCGGTGCAAACAACATGACCCAATGCACCAACATTGAATTTTTTGATGTACCGTTCGATGACTTGGGCAAGCTGAAAATCCCGCTCGATGAATGTTGTTTTCGAAGCACCCCTGCTTATGGCCTCAAAGCCATTCACTCCGGTGCCTGCAAAAACATCGTAAAAACTAATGCCCTTGAAGCTGACACCCAAAATACTAAACAGGGCTTCACGTACCCGTTGGGGCGTGGGCCTCATCAATGGGTTTACTTCAAATTCTATTTTCCTGCCCCGGAGTATTCCAGCTACAACCCTAACTTCAGTACGCACAAAATACCTGCCTATTCCCAAAAAATATGGTTCAATCACCCATGGCTTATCTAAAGGCTTATTCTAGCAGATTTGAAGACTTTGGTACCAAAAAGAATGCAATATCCCCGATATAGGCAGGGTTTCTACAAACCTAACTACCAATCTATAACCTTTAAAACAGTCTATTTTTTATCTATTTTCGATTGTGCTTTTGTCCAAAGAAAGCCGCAAAGGTGCTTCGCCTTCCTTAAGGGTTTCATATTTACGGTTGTTCTTTTGATTCGAAACCGCGGCGTTTTCACTTCCCGTTGCATTATTTGGCCCAAGCAACAACATCAACCGAACCTGGGACCTGTTGTACGCATTGATCGAACCAACATAATTCGCATGCGCCATTTCCAACCCACGAATACTTAAAAGGACATCGCTCATAGTCGCATTGGGCGCGTTTTGCTCAAGCCTCAATGTATTCAAACGATAGGTTTCAGCAGAGTGTTGAATCTGCTTGGTGCAATATTGTATCTGCTCACGGCCATTAATAATCGAATCTCTGGCATCTTGAACACCAGCAGATAGCTTCGCCTGCAATTCTTTAAAGGTCAGTTGAACCTGATTTAACTTCACTTCTGCAATACGCCTTTTTTCGCGTGAAGTGTGCCATTCCGTCAGGTTCCACTTGGCAGCCAAGCCCATATCCCAACGATTTGCCCAATATAAACTTGAATTAGCACCTGCACCAAACCCACCTTCCGCCATGTTTACTTGTAAAATAGGCATCAATCTGGTCGGGCCTTCCATTCTGGCAATTCCATCTTGAACATTTTCAAGCATGCGTTCAAGCTCACGAATTCCCGGACCATATGACAAAGATTTTGCAACCATGTCTTTCATGCCCACCGAAACATCAACCAAATCCAAGGGCACAAAGTTTTCTTCGACAGGAACCAACTCACTATCTGGATCAACTCCCAACAAGAACGCTAACTTCACCGCTGAAGAATCACCTTGTTGCTTAAGCTTAAGAATGGCTTGTTTACGACCATTCAACTCCGCATAAACAGCTTCTACAAGAACCGTTGCATCTGGATGATTTTCTTTCATTTTCTCGGCACGCTTCAACTGCTCGAGATGGTATTTTTCTAATTCGCGAGCAATGGCTTCGCCTCGCCTTGCTGTAAGCAGATCGATATAGGCAGTAGCTGCTTCAAGGCATAACTCGACTGTAATCTTGGTAAGTTCGCCTCTAGTTTGCCAACTGTTACGCTCGGAAACGATTTGTTTATAAGTTGCTTCCCGTAAATCCAACTCGGTTCTTAATTCAATATTTGGATACAGTGCACCAGTGCTAGATTTGATCAAATCGCCATTGAAATTCTGGATACCACCTTCATGCCTGTAGTAGGCAATACCACCATAAATGGAAGGCAGCCAAGATTTAGCTGCGAGTGCATTTTCCGCATTACTTTCTTCAACTTTTTCCCGCATAACCATGATTTGGGGGTTTTGTTCTTCCGCAAGTCTTAAAACCGTGTCCAAGTTAATCGGGATCTGTCTGGGCTTCTTTTCAGCAATTGCAGAATTAGATAATTTGGCTTGGGCTAAGTCAGAGCTAACCT